>Ga0209201_1000032_pt1 | contig 211989 bp, 205 predicted proteins | sample AD_UKC055_MetaG_FD_184411 | JGI IMG/M metagenome (GOLD analysis project Ga0209201, IMG submission 184411) | Active sludge microbial communities of municipal wastewater-treating anaerobic digesters from USA - AD_UKC055_MetaG (SPAdes) (version 2) | ecosystem: Engineered > Bioreactor > Anaerobic... | reverse complement strand
GCTGGCGGACCAGTTGCTGCGTGGCGTCTGCACGGCTCTTGCGGAAGGGGCTTCGGCGGCGCCGGTGTTCCACGCTGCCGCCCTGAGCTGGCAGGGGCGGGGGGTGATTTTCCCCGGCGGAACCGCGGCCGGCAAGTCCACGCTGGCCGGCTGGCTGGCGCTGCAAGGCTGGGCGTACCACTCCGATGAACTGGCTGCTGTGTCGGCCGACGGACCGACGCTGAGCGGGCTGCTCCGCCCTCTGAGCCTGAAGGAATCCTCCCTCCACCTGTTCGCGTCCAGTGTGGATCTCGGCGCCCCCGGCGCCGGCATCATGGTGACGCCCCACGGCGCCATGATCGCCCCGTCCATGCTGCGAGGCTCCGGTCCGGGACCGGCGCCGCTGGCGCGGATCATCTTCACCAATTACCGGGCGGACAGCGCCTGCTTGCTCCAGCCGCTGTCGCCCGCCCGGGCCGTCGTGCGGTTGATGGGCTGCCTGGTCAACGCCCGGAACCTGCCGGACCACGGGTTGGCCGACGCCGTCCGTCTGGCCGAGCGCATTCCCGCCTATCAATTGATATATGGCGGCTGCGACCAGTTGGGCGAACACGGCGAACGGTTGTGGGCGGAGCCCCCCGCCCGAGCCTGACCGAGCGCTCCCTCCTCCAATCACACCGCCACGACGCCGAGGCGCAGAGAATTCTCAAGGGTCTGATCAATAACCAAAGCCCTGCTTGGCGTCTTGGCGTCTTGACGTGATCAGCAGTCGTTCCGGTTGAGCGAGCACGGCGAACGGTTGTGGGCGGAGCCTCCCGCTCGAGCCTGACCGAGCGCTCCCTTCCTCAATCACACCGCCACGACGCCGAGGCGCGGAGAATTCTCAAGAGTCCGATCAATAACCAAAGCCCTGCTTGGCGTCTTGGCGTCTTTGCGTGAGCAGCAGTCGTTCCGGATTCGTCACGGATGCAGGATTTCCAGGTTGGGCAGCGCCCAGCAGCGGTGACCCATGTCGCGCGCCAGAACGGCCAGGCCTTCGGTTTCGATGTGGCCCTTGTAGCTCGTGGCGGGGAACACCAGCCCTTCGCGGTGAAGGTCCGCCCGGACGAGCAGCATGGTGCCGCCCACGCCGTCCACCTCCACGCACGGGTGCTGCCGGAGTTCGGACAGGTACAGCCGGCCGAATCCCTTGGGCGGCTGCAGGATGCCGTCCAGTATGTAGGGCGACCAATCGAGGGCTTCGGCGCCCGGCTTGAGCTTGAAGGTGTTGAGGTCGAAGGTTTCGCGAGTGTCCATTGCGAGGCAGTGGGGCACGATGATGTCCCGGTCCGCGGCGAGGAGCTGTTCGATGACGTCCGCCGGCCACGCGGCCACGTCGGCGTCGATCCAGAGCACCCACTCCTCGTCCGCCAGCGCGCGGGCCAGCAGATAGTTGCGGCTGCGGGCCAGGACCGACCGCCGCCGGTATTGCTGGCCGGGCTCCCAGCGGGGCAGGTCGGAACGGTAGTGGAAATGCCGCTGGAAGAGGAGGACGCGGGCGAACTCCGCCTGCAGCGCCGGCAGGCGCCGGCGGAGCCAGTCGGCGGTGCCGTCGCGGCTGTCGCTTTCCAGGAAGGCGACGGACAGCTTCGCGTGCGGGTACGCCAGCGTCGACAGGTTCGCCACCAGCCGCGGCAGGAACGGCTCGGCGTCCTTCACCGGGATCAGGATGAGGACACGGGGAGTCGCGCCGCCGCGCCGAGTCCGGCCGGGCGGCGGCGTCGCCGACGGAACGGACGCCGTGGCGGGCGGGGCGGAGGCCGGCTCGGCGGGCTGCGTCTGCGGCGCTGCCGGCGCCACCTCGGTGGCTGATCCGTCGAGGGGTGCGGCCGGCGGACCGACTTCGCCCAGCAGGTCGAGTCGGAGACGGTGCCCGAGCTCCGCCAGCATCGGCTCGTAGATCTCGCCGTCGAACCGCTCGCCCGCCGCTTGCCAGTGCGCATCCCAGTGGGCGGCCTCAAAGGTGTTGGCGCCGTGGAACACGTAAACGAACAGGTCCGGCCGGTCGAGCAGGGCGACGCGGCCCTCGCGGACGACGCGTTCCACGGCCGGCGTGTCCTCCCCCTTCGCCTGATCCGGGTACGGCGGCAGGCTCGCCCGGGCGCACAGCATCGAGCCCTCCCACAGCCGGGCGCACGACACCGCCAGGCGGCGCTGGGCGGGCCACCAGATGGACTGGCGCTCCAGGAGGCAGGCGTCCGTACGGAGTGCCGTGACCACCGCGAGCTGGAGCTCCAGCCGGTCGGGGGCCGACAGGTCGTCGTCATCCCACTGGGCGAGGTAATCGCCCGTGGCGGTCGCCACAGCCAGGTTGCGCAAGGCGCCCAGTGTCATGGTGCCGGCGGGGAGCCGCCGGTGGACGATACGCGGGTCCGCCGCCGCCGCGATCCGCCGGGCCAGGGTGTCGTCCGTCCCGTCGTCCACGATCACCAGCTCGCGCTGGGGCCAGCTCTGCTGCCGAAAGCACTGGACCGCCCGCCAGGCCAGCGCCGGCCGGTTTTTCGTCACCATGAGGCACGACACCCGGGGCGGCGCGGTCGCGCGGCGCAAGGCCGCCCGGCCTGGTTCCGCCGCCAGCCGGACGGCGGCCTGACGGTCACCGTTGACCAGCAGCGTCACCGCCAGCGGCGGCGCCGGCGGCTTCGCCTTCTGCCGCCACCAGCCGCCCCGCCAGTGGTGGATCCCGTACGCCGTCCGCCGCACCCGGTCCTGTGCCTCCAACGGCAGGTCGGCCCAAGCGGTCTCGTTGTCGATGGGATACAGCAGTTCGGGGGGCACGAGCCGGATCGACTCCGGCGCCGGGAAGGATTTGAGGGCTCGGGTCAGGAAGAACGGCCCCGTGGCGTCCAGCGGGCCGGGACAGCGGCAGTAGACGGCCAGTTTGGCGAACACGTGCTCCCAGAAGGGATGGCCGGGTACCGACGCCATCCAGGCGTTGGCCACGATCCGGTCCAGTTTGCGCTCCCGGGCCTGGGGCCGGTCCCGGTGCGTCGCGGGTTCCAGGCCGAGGACGACGGCGTGGTCCGCCAGCAGCGGCGCCTGCGGCCGCAGACACTCGAAATCCAGGTCCGCGTAAACGCCGCCGTAGCGGTGGAGGATGAAGTAGCGCGCCGCGTCCGCGCGCATGATCGGTTCGGAGTAGGCGTCGTAGACGGGCAGGAACCAGGGATAGTGCCGGCGGATGAGCTCGCGGTTGTCCGGATCCGTCCAGAGGTGGAGGGTCCAGCCGGGGTGATGGGTCTGCCAGGTGCGCTGGAAGGCGGCCAGCGCCGGCGGCACGGCGGCGTCCCGCCAGGTCTGGTGGATGATCCGGGGAATGGCCGGCGGCGGCGATTCAGCTGTCCGGTCGCCGGCGGCAGCCGGTGCGCGGCCGAAGGCGTGGACGGGCGGCGGGTGGGGATTGGCCAGCGGTGCGGCAGATGCCTTCGGATCGCCGACCGCCGGTTCGGTCCGGGCCAGGTAGGTTTCGATGAGGCGGCAGGCCGTGGCCAGGCCGTCTTCCGCGCCGATCCGGGCGCCCAGCGCGCGGGCCCGGTCGCGGGCTGACGGGGTCAGCACCTTATCCCGGAGCACCGCGGCCAGTCCGTCGGCGGTCATCCGGAAGGGGTGCATGGCCGCGCCCGCGCCCAGGTCCGCCACGCGGCTGGCGTTGTACACCTGATCGTTGCCGAACGGCTCGATGAGCAGGGGGCAGCCCTGCCGCAGCGCCCGGGCGATGGAGCCGATGCCGCCGTGCTGGATGGCGGCGGCGGCGCGGGCGAAGAGCCAGTCGTGGGGCAAGTCGTCGGCGAACCGCACCGCCCGTCGGTCGGCGCCGGGGGGCAGGTCGCCGTCGGAGAATCCGGTCCAGCCCCGCTGGACGAGGAGAGGCCGGCCCAGACGGCCGGCCGCCGCCACGTGGACGGCCAGGATCGCGCGCGGATCTTCCAGCGGCTGGCTGCTGAACGCCAGCACCAGCGGGCCGCGCGCGCAGAACTCCCGCAGCGCCTCGTCCGGTTCCCACCCGGACCACGCCGGGTCCTCGAAGAACCAGAAGCCGGTCTGCTCGAGGCTGGCACGGGGCTGGAGCTGGTTCAGGTCCGGGCGGCTGAACCAGGGGCTGCTCCCCAGGATGACGTGACGGGCAAACAACCAGCCGGGGCCGAACGGGGGCGGCGACTTCGCCACGCCCAACCGGTCCAGCACGCAGGTGATCATGTCACTGAGGATGCCGTGCTCCTTGAGCCGCGCCTGTTCGCAGACGGCCCGTTCCGCGTCCAGGGCCGGCTGCCAGAACGTGTACGGGTTCACGGAGAGGGTGAGCCAGGGAATGCCCGTCGCGGCGTGCGCGAGCAGGCCCTGCACCCGGATCGAGGTGGCCAGCAGCAGGTCCGCTCCCCGGCACAACTCGACCAGCTCCCGGACCTGGATCACAAGCGCCTCGGGCTCCATGAAGCGGGCGTTGGGGTGGGCGGCCGGATCGGGATGGTTCCAGTGGTCCCAGGCCCAGGCGTTGGCCCGGGCCTCCTCGGGGCCGCGCTCGATGTCCGTCAGGGCGACGGCGTCCAAGCCGGCGCGTTGGGCGTACGCGTGCATGGCCTGGTTGATCGCCAGGCGCACGCTGTGGCCCCGGCCGGCCAGCGCCCGTCCCAGGGCGATAAAGGGGAGGTGGTCGCCCAGGGTGCCGGAGGTGTAGATGACGATGTTGGCCATGATCGGTCAGCGGAAACGGCGCGCCCGGCCAGCGGACGGCCGGGCGGCGGGGCGCTTCCCGTCGGAGGGAACCGCGAATGGACTAGGTTGGCAGATCGAACAGATAACCGATCAGTTCGTTGCTGTTCCGGGCTCCCACCCCCATCCGCACGCTCATCGTGGCGTTGATGATGCTGCAGTTGAACGTGAACGGGAATGACACATTGCCCACCGAGGCCGTGCCGGACCGGAGGGCGCCGGGGACACCGCTGATGGGGGTGCCGTTGAAGATGATCTCGCCGCAGGGCGAGACCGAAACGTACAGGCTGGCGGAATCCGTCACGCCGCTGGCCGGATCTTCGTAGTCGAACGCGGCCATCCGGTCGTACAGCGGCTGCTCGCCGGCGCGTTTCGGCGGCGTGAGGATCCTCAGATTGGTGAGGAGGATCAAATCCAGAGAACCCTGTGCATGGACAGGCAGTTCAACCATCTCCACCACCGGCCGGGTCCACTCGCGGGGCAGCACCTTGAGCGCCGCCGCCGCACCGCCGGCGGCCACCAGCGTCCGGAGCAGCCGCCGCCGGCCGGCACCCAGCTCAGCATTCGATTCGGGGAGTCCGTCATGTTCGTCCGCCATGGTGCCTCCCGTTCCGACCCGATTGGTTAGAAGGAAAAATCTCTCTATTTTTATCACATTCGCAGTCAATTTGTCAAACCTTTGGCCCGGGGCTATAATCCGATCCGGTCTCGGTACAGGAGGACTGCGGTGCGAATCGACCTCGACACGCTCCTGCGGACCGGCACCCTCCCCGGGGCGGAGGGGTGTCTGGATCACCGCCACGGCACCGTCCGCCGGGTGGCGGCGCTGCTGGCCCGCCGTCCGCCGGCGATCCTGGTGGAAACCGGGTGCCAGTCCAACCGCCTCCTGAGCGCGCACGGGATGTCCACGACCATCTTCGGCGCGCTCGCGGAGCGGCATCACGCCGTGCTGCACACGGTGGACATCGATGCCGACAAGATGCAGCGGTGCCGGGAGCTGACCGGCGCTTACGCCGCCCACATCCGGTACACAGTGGGCGATTCCGTCGCCTTTCTGTCGGCGTTTCAGGGGATCATCGATTTTCTCTACCTCGATTCATCCGACTTCTCCCCCGAGTGCGGCGAAACGTCCCGGGGGCATCAGCTCGCCGAGATCCGGGCGGCGTACGACAAGCTCGGTCCCGGCACCGTGGTGCTGCTCGACGACGCGAACGTGCAGCGCTACTTCCACTTCAAGCTGGACGCACTGGACGCGCAGGGGAAGACCCCGTACGCCCATCGCTTCCTGTTGGAACGGGGAGCGGTGTGCCTGGTCGACTACCCGAACGCGCAGCGGCTGTACGTGTTCGGTTGACCAGCCTGTCGGATCGATGCGCGCGCTCAGGCCGCCGGCGCGTCCGGCCAGGAGGGACGGATCCAGCGGGCGGCCGGGTGGTCATTCACCAGTCGCCCCAGGGCTTCCAGAAACCGGCCGGCGTCGGCGTCCAGGGCCCAGTGGTGGGTCAGCAGGCCGACGGGTGTCGCGCCGTCGATCAGGCCCAGCCGCCGGGCGCGCAAGGCGCCGAGGAGCCGCCGCACGGCCTCCGGCGCGCCGACGAAGCCGGGCGCGTTACGCCACCGCACCAGGTCCACGTTTGCGCAGATGAGGGCGACACCGGGAGCGATCTCCGGCAGGTGCTGCCCCGCCGCCAGCATGGACACGCAGCGGATCCCCGCCTCCGGCAGGCGTGCCGCCACCCGCTGGGAGAGCGAGTGCCACGGCGGCACCAGCACCGGCGGCACCCGCGCCGCGCCGAACAGCTCCATCAGCCGGGCGCGACCTCGCGTCAGCTCGGCCAGGACGACGTTCGCCGGGCGGCCGTCGCCCAGTTCCGACTGGCCGCCGGCGGGTTCGTGGTTGACGTGGGCCCAACCATGCTGAAAGATGGACAAAAGGGCAGGATCGCCAGTCGCCTCAAGCAGCCCTGGCTGGGTGGCCGCCGGAATCACCGACAGGCTGACGGGAATAGCAAGGCTTTGGGAGAGGGCCAGGATCCGGTCCAGCTCCGGCCGTGGGGCGGAGACGTCGTCGTCGCGCCACCAGAGCGCCGCGCGGCGACCGGCCTCACCCCACCGATCCAGTTCGGCCGCGAGCGTGTTCACGACGACGGGTCCGACGGACTGCCCGGCGGGGTTCGGTCCAGGATGGCGCGGGGGTGTCCGCGCCGGTGCAGCAGGTGGGGGTAGCGCGGCGGCTCGTAATGGTTTTCGGCGGTGAACGGCTCGGCGAACCGCCCGGCCGCAAGGTCGCTGCGGACGAAGAACGCGTTGACGCCGGAGTAGTCGCAGCCCACCAGGGAGTAACCGAGGCGGCGGCCGAGGAGTTCGAACGCCTTCAGGCTGGCGCCGGCGTTCTGCGAACCATCCCACGCCCGGTCGGCGGCATAGTGAACCTGCCAGTCGATCGCCGGCGGGATGGCGGCGTTGTACTCCACCACCACCGCCCGCGGCGCGAACTCGTGCAGCGCCTCCCAGACGTGGTAGGTGTTCTGGTCGATGTCCAGGGAGAGCAGGTCGAACTCCGGCGGCACGTCCAGCTCGCGCAACAGGCCGGCGGCGTTCTCCCGGTCCACGGCGGTGACGCGGTACGCCAGGCAGCCGTCCCGGAGGTCCGTCCGCGACGCGACCGTCGCGACGAACGCGTCCCGAGTGTCGATCCAGCAGCCCGTCCATCCCTGGGACAAGAGGAATGCTGTGTTGTTCTCGGTGCCGTCGCCGACGCCCACCTCGACGAACCGCCGGGAGGTGGCGCCGATGCGCCGGAAGATCTCGTGGATGATGCCGTCCTCGCCGTTCTGCGAATTCACCTGGAAGGTGTGGCGTGGCAGCCGGAGCGGCTCCTGATAGCGGGGTTCCCGCTCCAGCTCCTCGCGCTGCCACCGGATTGCCTCCATGTTCCGGACCGCCTGAATTTCCCGCCGGACCTGGTCCAATTCGTAGAACAGGGCCTGGGTGCCTTGCCGGTACTCCTCCCGGCCCCGTTCGGCCGACTCGAGGAGCCGGGCCAACAGCTCCTCCTGCCGGCTCAGGATTTCCGCGATCGGGCGGTGTTCCGGCTCCTGCCGTCCATGGTCGGCCACTTCAGGTGTGGGGACGTCTGGCATTGCGGCCTCCCGGTTCATGATCTTCGGTATGCGGGGGAGCGATGCCGCCAGCATAGAATCCCCTCTGTTCCCGGTCAAGAATTTTCACCGTTCAAACTGCATGGCTCAAACAGGGCTTCGCCAGGACGTGATCGAATGGCCGGTGTGAATTCCGGAAGATTGCAGTCGGGACAGGTTGAGCAGGATTGGCCAGACAGGCCAACGGCCCGCTGACGCGGGCCGTTGATAAGTGGTACGCCTGGCGCGAATCGAACGCGCGACCCCTGGTTCCGGAGACCAGTGCTCTATCCCCTGAGCTACAGGCGCAAATAGAGAAGCCCTTTTACCACGAGGGGGGCCGGCGGGTCAAGAGAGAGTTGGGAGATAGGAGTGAGGAGTGAACAGTGAACAGTAAATAGTGAAGAGTCAGCGGTGAGGGAGTTCGTGCTCGTAATTCGTAATCGTAATTCGTAATCGTGATCGTACTCGTAATCGAGGCTCGAGACTCGAGGCTCGTTCCCGCCATGCGGGATTCGGACATCGAACTTTGGTTTAAGAGAAGGCATTCAGCCCCCTGATCCAAGAGCCAAAACCGAAAATCCAGACCCCAGACCCCAGACCCCAGACCCTAGAACCCAGCACCCAGAACCTGGAAACTAGAACCCAAATTATCCTTTGCGTCTTTGCGCCTTGGCGAGCCGATCTCGGCGTGCCGGACCGCGGAAGGCAGACCCGGCTTGCCCCGAACGGTGATGTGATAGTATGATGGCATTCCCCGATCACGAAACCTGGCAGGCTCGTGGGGCGATGGGAGACGCGCGATGCCCGACATTGTCATCCTGACGGCCCGGTTCGGCAACGGTCACTTCAGCGCCGCCGCCAACATCGCCGAGGCCCTCCGCCTCGAGCGGCCGGACCTGAGCGTGGAAATCGCCGATGCCTACGACGCCGTGCAGCCGTGGCTCTACCGCCTGCTCCAGCGGCTCTACCGGCGGGTGATGAACCGCCACCCGCGGACCTGGCGCCTCTTCTTCCTCCTGGTGAGCCGCCGCGGCGCCGCCGCCGGCGCGGCGCTCCGCAACCGCCGGATGCGGGCTTTTTTCGCCACATTCGTGGAACGCTTCCAGCCGAAGGTGGTAGTCACCACCTACCCCATGTACAGCGCGGCACTGGGCCGGTTATACGGCGACGGACCGGCGCGCCCGTTCCGCGTCGTGTCGGTGGTCACCGACTCCATCACCATCCACCCCACCTGGACGGAGGGGCCGTCGGACCTCTACCTCGTGGCGGACGAGCTGACCGCGGCTCATCTGGTTCACGGCGGGATTCCCGCGGAGACGGTTCTCGTGACGGGATTCGCCGTGCCGCCGGTGTTCGCGGAGAAGGCGCAGGCCGCGGCGGCCTCCGCTCCCGTCGCCGCCGGCGGGACCGCGGCGGCCGGTCCGCGGATCCTCCTGCTCCCCAACTTGCCGCGGCGGGAACTGTTCGAGGTGCTGGCGATCCTGGGGAGCCGTCCCGAGGCGAAGCTGGTGCTGTCGATGTTCAGCCGCAAGGAGCTGATTCCGGCGACGGAACGGTTCGCGCGGACCCTGCCTGCCGCCGTGGAGGTCCATCCGTGGATTCCCGACGTCAGCCACAAGCTGTTTGACATGGATCTGGTGGTGACCAAGGCAGGGGGCGCCCTGGTGCACGAGGCCATCGCGGCCGCGTGTCCCATGGTGCTGGCCCAGGTCACCCCGGGGCAGGAGGAGGGGAACGCCCGCCTGGTGGAAGCCATGGGCCTGGGGCTGGTGGCGCCCGATTACCGGCGGCTACGCAAGGCGCTGGCGTTCCTGCGCGACACGGACTTCGGCGCGCTGCCGGCCATGCGCCGTAACCTGAAGGTCATGCGACGCCTTGACGGCGCCCGGCGCATCGCCCGGGTGGCCGCATCAATCGTCGGCGGAGCCGAGCCGCCGGCCGCCGCCGCCGGGGAGCGCACTGCCCGGAGCTAGTCGATCTCGAACGCCAGTCGCATCACCACCTGGTATTCAACCACCTTGCCGTTGACGATCCGGCCGCGCATCTCGGCCACCTCGAACCAGTTCATGTTGTGCAGCGTCTTGGAGGCCTTGGCGATGGCGTTGTCGATGGCCTGCTGGTAGCCCTCGGTGGAGACGGCCGCCACCTCGATCCGCTTGAACACCTTTTCGTGGCCCTTCGGCGCGGCGTCATGCTTGCCCTTGTTCTTGCCCATACGCACTCCTTCGGCGACAATATCGGTTGGGTCTATCGTACCACAAGCTGCCGGAGGAACCGTGGCCGGGATGGTCCTGATCCGCATCGTCTGGAACCTGGCCGTCGGCGCCTGGCTCGTGATCGCCGCGCTCCGCTTCGATTACTGCCAGTACCGCCGCCTGGGACGGCGGTGGTTCCGCATCTCCGGGGAGAAATGGGACTTTTCCCCCGAAGAGCGAAAGTGGTTGCACCGATTTCTGATGGGCCTGGTGGTGGGACTGCTGGGCAACGCGGTGATCGCCGGCATGGAACTGATCGCCATGGCGGTCGGGGCGCCGTGACATTCTTCGGGCGGGGGTGAGTGTGGAATCGCGTCGAGGGCACATCGAGGTTGTTGCCACCGTGGGGCCGGCGAGTGAGGGCGCCCGCACGCTGGCGGCGCTCCGGGCGGCGGGGGCGGACGCGTTTCGCCTGAACCTGGCCCACGCCTCGCCGGAATGGCTGGCCCGAACGGTGGACGCCGTCCGCCGCGCGGCGCCCGATGCGGCGGAATCGCAGCTCATCGCCGATCTGCCGGGGCGCAAGCCGCGGACCGGCGAGCTGGCGCGGCCGCTGACTGTCCGGCCCGGCGATGCGCTCTGGCTGGGGGAGGTGGCGGCGGCTCCCGCCGGCGTTGCGGCGGTGCCGTTCGACCTCGGCGCGGTGGATCCGGCGCCGGTTCCAGGCGACACCGTTCGCCTGCGAGACGGGCAGGTCCGTCTTGCGGTGGGCGAAGTCGGACGGTACGGCCTGCGGGCGGAATGTCTCGATGCGGGTGAGCTGACGAACCGCATGGGTGTCACCTGGGGCGACGGCGAGGCGCGGCTGCGCACGGACGCGTGGGCGGGGGCGCTGGCGGCCTGCTGGAAGCTGGGCATCCGCCGATACCTGGTCTCGTACTGCGACGGGCCGGCGGACCTGGCGGCGGTGGTCGCGCGGCTCCCCGGACCGGCGCGGCTGGTACCGAAGATCGAGACCGAGGCGGCCGTGAACGCTGCGGCTACGCTCATCGCCGCGGCGGCATGCGGCTGCATCGCACGCGGTGACCTGGGCACCCAGGTGCCGCCGGCCCGGCTGCCGGGGATCGAACGGCGGCTGCTCGAGGCGGCCCGCGCGGCGGGCAAGGGCATGCTCCTGGCCGGCGGCCTGCTGCCGTCGGCCGCCGCGGGCCAGGCGGTGACCCGGGCGGAACGGGCGGCGCTCCATTACGCTCTGGTTCACGGCGCCACCGGCTTTATTCTGTCGGAGGAGACGGCCGTGGGGCCGGCGCCGGCGGCGGCGGTGGCGGAGCTGTGCGCGATCGTCGAGGCGTGGGAAGAGCAGGGAACCGGAGAAAGGGTGAATGGATGAGGTGAATGGGCACTTGAGTTTCTAGGCTTTTTGGTCCCAGAACCCAAGTCCCGGGTCCCAGAACCCAGGCCCCAGATCCCATGTCCCAGGTCCGATTATCGAAGTCCAATGTACGCGAAATGAGAACAAGCCCCGAGCCCCGAGCCCCGAGCCTCGAGCCTCGAGCCCCGAGCCTCGAGCCTCGAGCCCCGAGCCCCGATGACGATTACGAGAACGATTACGAATTACGATTACGATTACGAATTACGATTACGATAGACACTAAGAGGCGAAGAGGGATTCGACGAAGTCCTCGGGGCTGAAGTCGATGAGGTCCTCCATCTTCTCGCCCACACCCACGTAGCGGATGGGCAGGCGGAGCTCGCGGGCGATGGCCACGACGACGCCCCCCTTGGCGGTGCCGTCGAGCTTCGTCACAATGAGTCCCGTGACGCCCGTGGTCTTGAGGAATTCGCGGGCCTGGACCAGGCCGTTCTGGCCGGTGGTGGCGTCGATGATGAGGTAGACGTCATGGGGGGCGCCCGGCACCCGCTTGGCGGCCAGGCGGTGCATCTTCTCCAGCTCCTTCATCAGGTTGGTTTTGGTGTGGAGCCGACCGGCGGTGTCCACGATGACGACGTCGGCGCGGTCCCGCGCCGCGACGTCCAGCGAATCGTGCAGCACCGCAGCGGGGTCGGCGCCCTGGCTCTTCTTGATGAGCGACGCGCCGGAGCGCTGGGCCCAGATCTCCACCTGCTCAATGGCCGCGGCGCGGAAGGTGTCCGAAGCGCAGATGACCACTTTTCGGCCAGCCTGGCTCAGCCGGTGCGCCAGCTTGCCGATGGTGGTGGTCTTCCCCACGCCGTTGACGCCCACGATGAAGACCACCCGCGGCTGGCCGTCCGGCGGGGCGGTCGGCGCCGGTTTGGCCGGCCCCGGCCTGGCCGGGCCCGCCGGCGCCGCGGGGGGCTGGGTGAGGATCTCAAGCAGGGTGCCCTTGATCAGGCCGGCCAGGGTGTCGAAATCGTGCAGGGCGTCGCGGGAGACCGCCTGCCGGACGCGGTCCAGGATGTCCTCGGTGGTCTTGACCCCGATGTCGGCGCCGATGAGGATGGTCTCGAGCTGTTCCAGCGTCGAGGCGTTGAACTGCTTCTCGCCCAGGATCAGGTTTTCGATGCGGCCCACCAGTTGATCCTTGGTGTTCTTGACCGCGTGTTTGAGCTTGTTGAAGAAGCCGGTCACCATGGTGTCACGTCCCGCTCAGTATTCGAATATTTCGCCGTGATAGAGCGCCTTGCGCTCGCCGTCCCGCAGCTGCACGCCGAGCGCCCCGTCGTCCATCAGGCCGCAGGTGGTGCCCAGGAGCGGCCGGCCCCGTTCGAAGAACTTGACCTTGCGGCCGTGGGCGAACGAGGAAGACTCCTCCCACTGACGGCGCAGCTCCGGCCACGCGCCGTCGCCCAACCGGCCGAGGTTCGCGTCGAGGCAACCCAGGACGCGCACCAGCAGATCGTGCCGGGAGACGATAGTGCCGGCGGCCTGGGCCACCGAGACGGCGCGGGTCCGGATGTCCTCGGGGAACGCCGTCTGGGCCACGTTGATCCCGATCCCCACCACGAGGTGCCGCAGGGTGTTGTCCTGGAGGCTGGACTCCACGAGGATGCCGCCCAGCTTGCGGCCCTGCCACAGGACGTCGTTGGGCCACTTGATGTCGAGGTGGCGGGCCAGTGTCGGATGAGCCTGGGCCAGGGCCTGGGCCACCGACAGCCCCGTCACCAGGGTCACGCAGTGCGCCTGCGTCAGCGGCACCATGGGCGCCAGGAACAGCGAGGCGTAGATCCCCTGGCCGGCCGGGGAGTGCCAGGTGTGGTCCAGGCGGCCCCGTCCGGCGCGCTGGGAGTTGGCCACCACCAGTGTGCCCGGCGGGATGTCGCCGGCCTCGCCGAGCGAGCGGGCTGTGGAGTTGGTGGAGTCCACCGCTCCGAAGCCGCGGACGTGGCGAATGTGGCGGAACGATTCCAGCTCGCACGCCATGGGCGCATAGGGGCAGCCGTCCGGGCTTCCCGGGGCCCGGGACGATTCGGCGCCCGGATGGGTGCTGGATTGCGGCGGATGCGTCTTGCGGTTCATGGTGCCATGTCTCGCCGGAAGGCGGCGAAAAGATCACATTATACCTAAAATCGGCGGCGCGTCCAGCCGCGGTTCCGTCGCGGACCAATATTCAGTCCGTCGAAGGATGGCGCTGTGGGGGACGGATTGCACGCGGGGAAGCGGCCGTCCGGGTTATCGCCGCGCGCCGCGGCCGGCCGGATCAGAACTTGCCTTCGCCCTTCAGCCGCTCCAGCTCGTTGCGGATGATGGTCTCGGCCAGATCCGGCACCACTTCCCAGGCGATCTCCCGGACCACTTTTTCACTCAGGCGCTCGATGACCATCCGGGCGATCCGGGTGACCAAGTCTTCGCTCAAGTCGGTGGCGGCAGTCGGAGCCGGCGCTTCGACCGGGGCGCGGGCGGGCATGACGGGTGCCGCGGCGGGGAAGCTGACCACGGGAGCAGCGGGAGCCTCGGCTTCTTCGTACACGACCTCTTCGGGTGGCGCCACCGGCTCGGGCTCGGCCACGGCGGCGATCCGCGGGGCCACGGCGGCCTCGCGCTCACGGCGCACTGCCTCCTCGAGACTGTGCTGCCGCGCAATAAGGCGGTCCAGGCCGATGAGCTCGAAGATGCCCAGAATGTCCTCGTCGGCGGGACGCTGAATGCGTCGGGCCAGCGACGGCACCGCCAGCAGCTCGGGCTCGGCGGTGGGCGGGGGTGCCCCGGCGGGAGCCTCCGGGATGAACAGCTCCTCTTCCACCGCTTGCGACGGCGCCGGCGAGACGACGAGTTCCTCCTCGGGCTCCAGGATCACCTCGTCGGGCCCCAGTGCGGCGGCCGGCGGAACGGGCGCGGAGAGCAGGGTGCGCTCCAGATCCTGGGGCGCCGACTGACGGGTTTTCAGGGCCGGGATGTCCAGGATCTCGGGGGGGGCGGCGGGCTTAGGGGGCTGAGTGCGCCCGAGCCGCTCATCCAGCTCCGAGAGCTGGATCTGGAACGTCCGGTCGGCGTCAAGAGCGGGCGGCGCCACCGGTTTGGCGGGCACCGGCTCGGGCTTGGGCGCGTTGGCCACCGACTGCCGGACCAGCCGGATAAGCGACGTGGTTTCAAACGGCTTGGTGACGTGGGCGTCGGCGCTCACGCGGGCGGCCTCGTTCTTGTCGAACGGCTCGAACGTCCCGACGAGCAGAATGACAGGGATATGGCGCAGATGGGGTGTGCGCTTGACGAACTCGCACACTTCGTAACCGGTTTTCCGGGGCATGAAGATGTCGGCCAGGACCACGTCAGGCCGGATCTCGCTGATTTTTTCGATCGCGATTTCGCCGTTGCCGACGCAAATGACTTCGAAGTCCTCCTCAGCAAAGGTCAGGCTGACCACCTTCTGGATGGTGATGCTGTCGTCGGCGAGCAGCAGTTTGTGGGCCATCAGCGCCTCCTCATCCGGATTGGCGGACTTTCATCTATTACATCACAACTCGAAAAGTCACTCAAGTAAATTTGTGGATACATACAGTTAGGGGAAATCCCCGGGCTGCAGGCCGGCGTCGGTCGGTGGGGATCAGCCTACTTGGATTCCTTCGGAGCCGATTTGTCGACCTTGCCGGCCTCGATTTTCAGACGGTCCCGCTCTTCCTTGTCGCGCTGCTTCTCCATCTGGCGCCACGGCTCATCCTTACCGAGGCCGAATGAGCCGAAGACGGCCTCCCGGGATCCGCCGAACAGCGACTTGCCTTCCTCGTAGTATTTCTTGTTCTCTTCGGCCAGCCGCTGGTCCACTTCGGGCACTGGCTTCTCGAGCTTGCGCAGGCGGTCGCGCGCCTCCTCGAAGTACTTGCTGAACGGGAAGCCGCGGGCGAGTTGGGCGTAGTAGATGGTGCTCTCGTCGAAGTTCTTGATCTTGTCGAGGGAATCCGCCAGCAGGAAAAGCGCCTCGTCGCGGAAGCGGAAATGGGGGTACTGGGCGACGCACTCCCGCAGCCGGGAGGCGGAGGCCTTGGCGAAATTTTTACGGTGATAGAACTTGGCTTTGAGGAAATTGCTCATCGCCAGCGTGTCCTCGATGTACTGCAGGCGCGCCAGCATCTCGTTCACCAGCGGCGAGTCGGGGAACTCGTTGAGGAAGTTCTGCACCTCAACCCGGGACCGCAGGGCGTAGGTGGTGTCGCGGTTTGGTTCCTTCATCATGTGCATGTTGATCTTGATCACGTGGGCCTGGGCGTCGTCGGCCAGATCGGAGGCGGGGAAGAAGAGCTTGAAGTCCTTGAACGCCTGCTCCGCCTGGATGAGGTTCTCGACGCCTCCCTCGCGCAGGTAGGAGTAGGCGATGTAGTACTTGGCCTTCTCCAGGTAGGGGGATTCGTCGTAGGTGTTGATCAGGGTTTGGAACGACAGCCGCGACTTGATGAACTGGCTCTTGGTGAGGAATTCCAGTCCGTTCTCATGGAGGGTCTTGTCCGGCAGGACCGCCTGTTCCTGGAGGCCGGCCTTTTTACCGCCGCAGGCGGTGAGCAGGATGAGGCCGGTCAAGCCGGCTGCGAACAACCACTTCTTCCAGGACAATGCAGGACCTCCACGGGGCGAATGGGAACGGCCAATTATTGTAGCATAGCCTGCAAGTCCCGGATAGCGGCAACCGGATCGGGCGCCCCGAACACGGCCGCGCCCGCCACGGCGATGGTCACACCGGCCTCGACGAGCCGGGGGAGCGTGTCGGGTCCGACGCCGCCGTCAACCGAGATGTCCACGTCGAGGCCCTGGCGGTCGATGGCATCGCGTAGGGCCCGGATCTTGGGCAGCACCGTGGGGATGAATTTCTGGCCGCCGAAGCCCGGATTGACCGTCATGACCAGGACGAAATCCAGCCAGGGCAGGATCTCCTCCACGGCGGCGGCGGGGGTGGCTGGATTGAGCGCCACGCCGGCGCGCCGGCCGGCATCGCGGATCCGGGTGATGGTGCGGTGCAGATGGGGATCGGCCTCGACATGGACGCTGAGCATGTCGGCGCCCGCGGCGATGTAGTCGTCCACGCTCCGCTCCGGGTGGGCGATCATCAGGTGGACGTCGAGGCGGAGGGAGGTGATCCGGCGCAGGGCGCGGATAACCGGCGGGCCGATGGTCAGGTTGGGGACGAAATGGCCGTCCATGACGTCCAGATGGATGAGCGCGGCGCCGCTGGCTTCGACCAGGCGGACGGCCGCCTCCAGGTTGGCGAAGTCGGCGGACAGCAGCGAGGGGGCCAGGTAACGTTTTCGGCTCATCGGGACACCACCAGCGTGATGGGCGAACTCCGGCTGAACGGATAGCCGGGTTCGGGATAATGCATCAGGATCAGGCCCGGCCGCTGCGTGAAGGAGACCTCGTGTTCGGTGGGACGCAGCAGGAAGCCGTTCCGATTCAGGAAGGATGACACATCGTGGGCTTCGAGACCGCGGAAATCCGGCATGACGTAGTTGAAGTCGCCGGACGGGACGTTGACCAGCAGGTTCACGTACGGCGTGGCGATGTTCCGCTCGCCGGCCACCGGGATCTGTTCGACGATCTGCTCGCGGGGCGAGGCCAACAGGGCGGCGCGGCTGATCAGTCCGATCCGCAAACCCACCTGGCCCAGCACCGCCTGCGCCTCCCGGAGGGTCAGGCCCACCAGGCGGGGCACCTCCACCTGCTTGCGGCCCTCGCTGAGGACGAGCTTGACCTGTTTGCCCACCTTCACCCGGCTGCCCGCTTCAGGCATCTGCTGGATCACCTGGCCGGCGGGAAAATCGGATGAGAAGCGCGTGCCCGTGATCATGCCGCCGAGGCGGTTTTTCTTGAGCAGGTCCAGGGCCACCTCCTTCTCGATGCCGGCCAGGTTGGGCACGACCACCTCGCGCCCGCGGATGGTGATCAGCATGGTCACGAACGCTCCGATGAACAGCAGCGCGAGGGGCAAAGCGGTCAGAATGGACGCCTTGGTGATTTTCAGCAGGAATTGTTTGATTCTGGACATGGGTTGCCCGTCCGCAAATGACCCGTCATCATTAGCACATCTGGCCTGCGGCATCAAGGGATTTCAAGTCCGGCCACCCGCGACGAGGATGGCGAGCGGTTGCAGCGGGAGGCCGGATCCGCCGCTGCTCCGTAGCCAGCTCTGGGTGCGCGGCGAGGTGAGCGCCACCGCGCCGGCGCCGGTCGCGCCGGCCAGATGCAGCCAGCGCCGCGCCAAATCGCGCGCGGCGGGCGGATCGATGGGTGCCAGCAGTTCGGCGCGCAGCCCCCGGCTTTCGACCGGCGGCGGCCGCCATGCGGCCGGGGCCAGGATGCGCCACTGCGCCAGCCAGTCCTGCCAGCCGGCGATGGCCATGGGCACGGGCGCCGGCAGCGCGGTGACGGGGGGCGTGTCCAGCCGGATCGCCGCCCCGCCGCCGAGAAGCCAGCCCTCCAGATCGATCACCTCGGCCGGCGCGCCGTGCGCCCGCCACAGGGTCGCGAGCTCCGGCTCCAGGAAGAGCAGCGTCGTCGGCGTCGGGGCGCCGGCGAACGTGGCGTCCAGGGCGGCCCGCAACCCCGCGGTGTCACCCCGCCAGTGCAACCGGACGGGACTGGGGCCGCGAAGCACCTGGACCACCGGATTGAGGCCGCCCCGACGGAAGAGTGCGGCTGCGGCGACCAGCGCCGGCTCCCACACCGCGCGGCCCAAGGGGCTCACCAGCAGCGGCGCCGGACGGTCGTCGCCGGCCGGCGGCAAGGCCGGCAGGAACGCCCGTGGCCGCGGGGGCAGGCGTGACGGGGCGGCCCGGTTCGGCCGGACGGCGCGAACGATGACGGCGGCTTGGCGCTTGCCCGGCCGGCCGGGGATCGGCGCCAGGCCGCGGGTGTGCAGGGCGGCCCGCGTGGCGTCCAGGATCCGCATCAGCTCGAGGCCCGAGGGGCAGGCGTCCTGGCAGCGCAAGCAGAGCAGGCAGTGCCAGAACAGCCGGGTGGCGGCGGGCGATGGGGGGAGCCCCGCGCCCAGATGCCAGCGCAGCACGTTGAGTTTGCCGCGGATGCCGTCTTCCTCGCGGCGGGAGAGTTGGTACAGCGGACAGTCCGGCAGGCATTTGCCGCAGTTGACACAGCCGGCCAGCGCCTCCTGCAGGGTCGCCCAGGGGGCAGCGCCGGCGGTGACGACCGGCGGCCGAGCGGGTGACGCCGGGCGGCCGCGGCGGCTCATGGGGCGCCGCCCTCGCCGGCGAGCACCGTTCCGGTTGACAGCGTGCGGATCCGCTGGGCCAGCCGCCGGTACAGGCGGCGCCGCAGGGCGGCGGTGCGCTCCGGACGCCCGTGCTGGGCGGCGAACATCCGGACCGCCGGCTCCAACGCGGCGTAAGCGCTCTCCATCACGGGCAGGACCGCCGCCGTCTCCACCGGATTATACGGGATGAGGACCGAGTCGAGGCCCAAACTGCCAAAGATCGCCAGATAACGGGCGGTCACCTCGTCGGGACAACTCTTCCGGCAGCTGCCGAACTTGACCTCATAGCCGAGCAAGGTCTTCATGATCCCGGCCCGGCAGACCCGACCGGGCAGATCCACCCGGCGGGTGCGCCGGCCGATGACCAGCCCGGCGTAAAGATCATCCAGTCCCGGCTCGACGAGTGTTTCGATGAGGTGACGGGTGTACAGGCGCGGTGGTGTCATGGTCGGTCGCGGGAGCAGCCCCTCGATTGCGGGATTACGGTTTGACCGCTTGGCGCAGCACTTTATGGATGCGGGTGTTGTCCATCACGCCGCTCAGGTCGCTGCTGCCCGCGCCTTGGGCGAAGACCGCCACCACCGCAGCCGAATGGTCGTCCGAGCCGTAGCCGCCGCCGGCGAACGTGTTTGCGGGCAGGGCGACACCGGGGCCGAATGATGGGGCCGGGCCCTGAGGGGACGGCTTGCCGGGCTGGCGCACCGCCAGCTCGCCCGTTTCATGGTCGGCGGTCACGACAAGCAGCGCGTTGTTCCAGGAACTGTGGGCCTTCACCCATTCCTGAACCAGGCCCACGCAGCGGTCGAACTCCAGCACCTCGCCGACCGCCCGTTCCAGCGAATTGTCGTGGTTGGCCGTGTCGATGGAGCCGCCCTCGATCATGAGGATGAAACCGTCCGGGTCCGAACCGAGCCGGTCCAGGGCGGCCGCGACGAGATCGGAAAGGTGCGGCAGGGCGGCGGTGTCTTTGCCCCAGTCCCACTCGTAGGGGAGGCGCTCGCCGCCGAACACGCCCAGCAATGGCAGCGACCGGGTGGCTTGGAGCGCCTCGGCGCTCGTGCAGACCGTGTAGCCGGCGGCGCGGGCCCGCCGGGCGAAGTCGGGCGGCAGGTGCCGCCAGCGGGCGGTGGTGCCGCCGCCCAACACCAAGTCAGGCTTGGTGCGGAGCAGCCAGTCGAAGATCTGGTGGTAGTTGTTCCGCTCGGGGATGTGGGCGTACGCCGCGGCAGGGGTGGCGTGGGTGACCGGTCCGGTGGTTACCAGCCCGACGGCGAGTCCCTCGCGGGCGGCTTCTTCAAAGACCGTGGGGAGCACTTCGCCGTCCGGAGCCACCGCGAGGTCGCCGTTGAGCACCTTCCGTCCGGTGCACAGCGCGGAAGCCGAGGCCGCGGAATCGGTCGTCAGGCGGTCGGCCGAGTGCGTGTAGGCCAGGCCGGTGACCGGTAGGGATTCCATGGCCAGACGGTCGTCCAGCGAATCGGCCGTGGCCCCGAATCGGAAATAGTGGGCGTGCACCCAGGAGTTGATGCCCATCCCGTCGCCGATCATGAGGATGACGTGGCGAGGCGTCTTTCGGAACGGGCTGCCGGTGAGCGCCCACAGCGCCGACAGGGCGATCAGGAGCAGCACGGAGCCGATTATGGGTTTGAGAACGCTTTTGGTCATTCGTTGCCTTGTCAGAATCGAATCCGTTGCATCGTGCAAATCGGGGCGTTGGGCCGCCGGTTCCGAACAGGGGCCGCGGCGCAGGAGGCGCCGGGCGGGGAATCAGCTGGGTTGCGGCGCTTTGGGGGAAGGCGGCCTGCCGCCGGACGCCGCCACGGACGAGACGGCGAGGATGCGCGCGCCGTACCGGTTCTGCTGCCCCTCTTTCCAAATGATCTGGATGCTGACGTCGGAGGTATAGTCCTTGCCCTTGAGCGAGACGTAGAGGATGTCGCCGTCTTCGAAGCGGCGATGGGAGCGGAAACCGATGCCGGCCACGCTGATATCCACCACCTCGATGTCGGCGTCGATGTCCTCGCCGCGGGAATTCAGTCCGCGCATCCGCAGCGGCACGTTGAGCACGTACCGGGGGTAGCCGCGCTTCTCGTCGAGCGCGTCGCTCAGAAAATCGGAACTGATCAAATCATCGTCCATAACAGGCGCTTATTATATCGAAAACGGCGGGTGATTGAAGGAAAAATGCTGGCGTCGGACGAATTCTGCTACAATTGGATTTCTCGCCGGATCCGGGGCCCGCGGCTGGTTGCGGGGCGCAGCCGGGAGAAGTATCTGCACGAAGCGAGGCAGCCATGGATGCGTTTGATGTTGTCGTCATCGGCAGCGGTCCCGGGGGATATGTGGCGGCGATCAAGGCCGCCCAGCTCGGCCTCAAGACCGCCATCGTGGAGAAGGACACCACCTTCGGGGGCACATGCCTCAACGTGGGCTGTATCCCTACGAAAGCCATGATCCACAGCGCGGAGCTGTACGCCCACATGGCCCACCTGGGCGACCACGGGATCGTCGTCGATGGCTACCGCTTTGACATGGGCCGCATGCACCAGCGCAAGGACAAGGTGGTGACCGGGTTGACGAAGGGCGTGGCCTTCCTGCTCAAGAAGAACAACGTGACGGCGTTCCGGGCGCACGCGGCGTTCGAAACCCCCCACACCCTGCGGCTGGAAGCCGCCGACAGCGCCACCCAGACCATCGAGGCCCGGCACGTCATCATCGCCACGGGCTCGGAGCCCAAGCAGCTCCCCCATATCCGCTTCGACGGCCGGGTGGTGCTCTCGAGCACCGACATGCTCCGCCTGCCGGAGCCGCCGAAGTCGCTGGCGGTGATCGGCGCCGGGGCGGTGGGCGTGGAGTTCGCCTCGATCTACGCCGCCCTCGGCAGCGAGGTCACGGTGATCGAGATGCTGCCCCACCTGCTCCCCCTCGAGGACGAGGAGGTGTCGGCGGAGCTGGAGAAGGCGTTCAAGAAACGGAAGATCCGCTACCAGACGGGCGCGATGGTGGAAGCCTTGAAACCGGGCCCCGATGGCGCGGTGCTGACCGTCAAGGACGCCGCCGGCAAAGTGGCGGAATCCGCCTTCGAGAAGGTGCTGCTGGCCGTGGGCCGGGCGCCTTACACCGCCGGCCTGGGGCTGGACAAGGCGGGCCTCGAGACCGCCCGCGGGTTCATCCCGGTGGACGCGTTCGGCCGGACCCGCGTGCCTCACATCTACGCCATCGGCGACGTGATCGACACGCCCCAGCTGGCGCATGTGGCGTCAGCCGAGGGGATCCTGGCCGCCCGGCACATCGCCGGCCGGTCCGCGCAGCCCATCAACTACCGCAACATCCCCGGCTGCACGTATTCCGCGCCGCAGGTGGCCTCCACCGGCCTGACCGAGAAGAAAGCCCGGGAACTGTACGCCGAGGTCAAGGTGGGCAAGTTCCCCTTCGCCGGCATCGGCAAGAGCAAGATCGAAGACATGGCGGAGGGTTTCATCAAGATCGTCACCGATGCCAAGACCGGCGAGATCCTCGGCGTGCACATGATCGGCGCCATCGCCACCGAGCTGGTGGCCGAGACCGTGCTGGCCCTCCACCTGGAATGCACCGCCGAAGAGCTGGCCGCGGCCATCCACCCCCACCCGACCATTTCGGAGGCCATGATGGAAGCCGCGCACGCCGCCCACGATGTGGCGATCCATATGTGACACCGGGCCGGACGGATCGACCGCCGACTGAATCGCGCTCAAGGAGACGCCCCATGCCGATGCCGAAGAGCCGGAACCCGATGTCCCGCCGCGGCAGCCTGCTGCTGCTTCTGCTGGCTCTGGCCGCCACCACCGTCGCCGCCCAGTGCCGCCCGTTGATCCTGATGACCAACGACGACGGGGCGGGTGCTCCGGGCCTGGAGGCGATTTACCGTCAGTTGAAGGACGTCGCCGATATCTACGTGGTGGCCCCGGCTGAAAACCAGAGCGGCGTCAGCCACCAGATCGACACCTATGATCCGATCTACGTGAAGCCCTACGCCATCGACGGCCGGACGGTGGGCTGCTCGGTGGCCACGACGCCGGCCACCTGCGTGATCATGGGGCTGGAGGTGTTCCTGCCGCGAACGCCGGACCTCGTGGTGTCGGGGATCAACCGCGGCTCGAACCCGGGGGCCGTATCGTTGCTGTCGGGCACGGTGGCGGCGGCCCGCCAGGCCGCGCTGCGGGGGGTCAAGGCGATCGCGCTGTCGGTGGACGTGACGGACCCGCCCAATTACGACGCGTTCGCCGCGGCGGTCAAGCCGCTGATCGTCCGGATGCTGACGGCGGCGCTTCCGGCCGAGACGTTTCTCAACGTCAACGGACCGGCCCTGGCGGCGTATCCCAAGGGGCTCCTCGTCACCAAAGCCAGCCGGGTGGAATTGATGTGGCAGTATGAGCGGGTGACCAACATCCGGGGCAAGGACCTGTACTGGGTGAAGGGCGTACTCGATCCCCGCAGCTATCCGGAAGACACGGACTGGGGGGCCATGCAGGCCGGATACATCTCCGTCACGCCCATGACCTGGAGCTACGACCACGGCATCGATCTGGACGCCCTGGCCCGCGGCCTGGAACTCCCGAAGAAATGAAAACGGCGGCCGGACGGCCGCCGTTTCCGCATTCCCGTCAATGGTCCGTGCTCAGCGGATCCGTTTCATGAACGCTTCCAGCTTATCGTAGGCGGCCTCGAGGGTGGGCCGATCCGGCAGGGTCACCACCCGGAAGTGCCGGGTGCCGGGTCTCTGGCCGAAGCCGGAACCGTGGACCACCAGCACGTGGCACTCGTTGAGCACCCGAAGAGTGAAGGCCTTGTCGTCCATCGGCACGTCGATGCTGGGGAAGGCGTAGAACGCGCCCTCCGGCTTGACGCAGGAGATGCCCGGGATGGCGTTGAGCCGGTCGATGGTGTAGTCGCGCCGTTCGGTGAGGCGGGCGTTGACGTCGGCGAGATGGTCCTGCGGGCCTTCGAGTGCCGGCTGGATCGCGAACTGCTCCGGGTGGTTGGCGCACAGGCGCGCCCGGACGAACTTGTGCACGGCCTCGTCGAAGTCGCCCATGATCTCCCGCGGGCCGCTGATGACGGCCCAGCCCACGCGCCAACCCGGCACGAGATAGGATTTCGACAGCCCGTTGAACGTCACGAAGCCCACGTCGTCGGCGAGCGACGCGGTGGAGATGTGCTCCTTGCCGTCGAAGACCAGCTTGTCGTAGATCTCGTCGGAGAACACCACCAGGTTGTGCCGGCGGGCCAGCTCGATGACCTGCAGCAGGACGTCCCGGCGGTAGAGGGCGCCGGTGGGGTTGTTGGGATTGATCAGGCAGATGGCCTTCGTGCGGGCGTCGATCTTGGCCTCGATGTCGGCCACGTCGGGCTGCCAGTCATTGGCCTCGTCGAGGTAATACGGCCGGATCTCCGACTGGATCTTCTGCATGACGGCGGTGTAGAGCGGATAGCCGGGATAGGGCATCAGGATGTTGTCGCCCGGATCGGCCAGGGCGCTGAGGCACAGCTCGATCGCTTCGCTGGCTCCGTGGGCCACGAACAGGGACAGGATGTTGCGGATGCCCTTCCGACCGGCCTCCCGCTGGATGGCCTCAACGGCGGCGTCGATCCCGGTCGAGGAGGAGTAGCCGTTCTGCTGGGCCAGCATCGCCTTGTAGGTCGCTTCAATCATGTGCCGGGGGGTGGCGAAATCGTACTTGAGCGGATCACCGATGTTCAGCGGCAGAATCTTGGCGCCCTGCTTGCGCAGCTTGTCGGCCTCGACGGCGATGTCCCGGATGGCGTACTCGATGTTCCGGGTGCGCACGGCGGGGACCACGGGCGTCGGCCGGCAGGAGTCCGGCGGGCGGGGGGCATTCGGGGCGGATCGTTTCGTCATGGATTTCCTCCTCAGGCGGCGGTCAGCAGACCTTCATCGCGAAGACGATGGACAGGAACTTCGTCTCGTCGGAGTCGGCCCGCGAGGTGAGCACGATGGGCTTGCGCGCGCCCACGATGATGCCGGCGGTCTTCGCCATGGCCAGGTAACCCATCACCTTGTAGAACACGTTGCCGGCCTCGATGTCGGGCGTGATGGCGATGTCGGCGTCTCCGCCGACCGGCGTGACGATGCCCTTGATCTCGCACGCTTTTTTCGAGAAGGCGTTGTCCACCGCCAGCGGGCCGTCGATGATCGCCTTCTTGATCTGGCCGCGGGCGCCCATCTGCGTCAGGATGGCGGCGTCGGCGGTGCAGGGCATGCTCTCTGGATTGACCTTTTCCACCGCGGCGATGATCGCCACCTTGGGCGTCTCGATGCCCAGCCGGTGGGCGACGGCGATGGCGTTCTCGGTGATGGCGACCTTGTCCTCGAGGGCCGGGGCGATGTTCATGGCCACGTCGCTGACGATGATCAGCTTGTGGTAGGCGGGCACCTGAAACGCGGCCACGTGACTCAGCAGTTTGGATTCGCGCAGGCCGGTCTGCTTGTCCAGCACCGCGCCCAGGATCGTTGAGGTGGAGCAAAGGCCCTTCATCAGCACGTCGGCCCGGCCTTCCCGGACCAGGTTTACGGCGGCCCGGGTGGCCTCTTTCTCGTCGGCGACGTCCACAATTTCGAAGGGCGCCAGCGAGACATTCACCGAGGCGGCCGCCTTCTCGATCAGGGCCTTCGGCCCCACCAGCACGCCCCGGGCGATGTCCTCGCGCTGGGCGGTCTGCAGGGCCTCCAGCACGTCGGGATCGTGAGCGTACGCCACGGCGACCACCTTGGTCGGGCTCTTCTTGACGTCCGCCACCATTTCGTCGAAAGTTCGGATCATGGGACCTTCCTTAGTGTTCAATATCGTCCGGTTCCCGCGGGAGCCGGCGTGGATGTGACTAGGCGTATGCGCGCGCCGCTTCTTCCCCGCCCAGGACGCGGAGCGCCCCCTCGGCCAGCGCGATCATCTCCTCCTCGCCGGGGTAGGCGCGCACCGGGGCGATGTGCCGGACCCGCCGCTCCACGCCGGCGACGAAAGCGGCGTCGTGGGCGATGCCGCCGGTCAGGATGATGGTGTCCACCTGGCCCAGGAGCACGACGCTGATCGCGCCGATTTCCTTGGCGACCTGGTAGATCATCGCCTCGAAGACGAGTTCCGCCTCCGCGTCGCCCGCCTCGATGCGCTGGGTCACCTTGCGCATGTCGTTGGTGCCGAGGTAAGCCATGACTCCGCCCTGGCCGGTGATCTTCTTCTCGATCTGGGCCAGGGTGAGGCGGCCGGAGAAACAGAGACGGGCCAGGCTGGCGGCGGGCAGCGTGCCGCTGCGCTCGGGGGTGAACGGTCCCTCGCCGTTCAGGGCGTTGTTGACGTCGATCACCCGTCCGCGCCGGTGAGCGGCGACGGATATGCCGCCGCCCAGGTGGGCGATGATGAAATTGAAATCGGCGTACTTGCCCCCCAGGTCGTGGGCGGCGCGGTGGGCCACCGCCTTGTGGTTGAGGGCGTGAAAGATGCTGATGCGGGGCAGCTCGGGCAGTCCGGACAGCCGGGCGATGGGCTCGAGCTCATCCACCACCACCGGATCGACGATGAACGCCGGCGCGCCGCACCGCTGCGACAGCTCGTGGGCCAGGATGCCGCCGAGGTTGGAGGCGTGCTGGCCCATCTGGCTCTCGCGCAGGTCCTTGAGCATCGCGTCGGACACGGCGTAGGTTCCCCCCTCGATGGGGCGCAGGAGGCCGCCGCGGCCGACGATGGCCTGCAGGGAGTCGAGCGGGATGGATTCGGCCGCGAGGAAATCCAGAATCGCCTGCAGCCGGAAAGCGTACTGGTCCGTGATGGTGGCGTACTGTCCGATGACGTGTTCGTCGTGGCGGAGGGTCTGGGCGCAGCGCAGGGACCGACCCTCAAACACCGCGATCTTGGTCGAGGTGGAGCCGGGATTGATCGCCAGTATCCGTTGGTGTGTTTCCGCCATCACGTTGCTCCTGCAGGTACGATATACATATAAAAATTGAAAAGAGGGAGCGGCATTATATCAAAATTAATCGGGGCGGAGCGATTTTTTGCGGAGCCGGCAAATTGAACCGGCGGCGGTGCGATTTGTGCTATAGTGCCGCTGGCCGAACACGGGCAGGAGGTGGCGATGAGCTGGGCGCACACACGCTGGGTGCTGGCGCTGACGGTTCTGGCAGTCACGGGCTGCGGCGGCGGAACCGCGCCCCGGTATCACGCCCAGTCCATGCTGTATCTGGCCGTGGCGGTCCCCGCCGGAACGAAGCTGCCGGCAGCGGTCGCCGGCAGCCTGCTGCCGCCGCTCGATGAACTGAGCCGGCGCCGGCCGGACTGGGCGCCGGCGGTCGCGGCCGGTCGCCGAATGCTGGCCAAACCGGGCGCGGTCAAGCTCGAGATCCAGGCCCGCGACACCCTCGTGTTCCCCGACGGAGAATACCTGCTGCGATTCGGCCAGGGATTCAGCGAGTCGGAGCTTGTGGCCGCGGCTTCCGCCGACCGCGCCCTCACCCTGGTGGCCATGGTGGCGCCGCCCGAGGTCGCGTCCGCCTACCCGGCGCTGCAGGCCGTGGCCCTGGCGGCGGCCGAGGCGTGGGGCGGCTACGTGTACGACGTCAGCGCGAAGCTGCCCGTGGCACCCGCCGCCTACGCCGGATGGCGCTTCAATCCGGCGGTGTGCGACCTGCCGCGCCACGTGCTCATCCAGCAGTATCCCTACCAGCCGGGGCGCCTGCGGATGGTCACGCTGGGGATGAGCAAGTTCGCCTGTCCGGAGCTCGAGGTGCGGGACTACCCACCCGAGAACGCCATTGCCGTGCGCAACCTCTTGGCTGGCGCGGCCGGGGCGTTGATCGCGCGCAGCCTGACCGCCGCCGGACCGGCTGAGTTCCCCCGGACGATGGACCTGCCTGCCGCGTTCCTCCAGGCGGCGGGGTCGCGGAGCGTGCAGCTGAGTGAGGCGGCCGCCGGCGGCGGCGATCGGGTGCGCGTGGCGGTGGCCGCCGGCGAAGCGGATAAGGGCGATCCGCAGGAGGCCGTGGTCCGGCTCGGTCCGGTGGAGCCGGGCGGCGACCTGGGCCGCTGGACGGCGGAGCTGTCGCGCCAACTGATCGGCTTCGGCCAGCAGATCGACATCCAGCAGGGCCAGCCGCTCCAGCCGGACGTCCTCCGGGCCGTCCAGGCGTCGCTACCCGCCCTCCGGGACGAATTCCGGGCCGGCCTGCCGGCCGGTTCGGCCTGTTTCGTCCAGTTCCGGCGGGAGGCGCCCGGCGCCGGCGTCGAGCTGCTGTGGGCCCAGGTGGTGGGCTGGCCCGACGGCGGCCTGGACCTCCAGGTGGTCAGCCAGCCGGTGCTCGCCCGGTCGCTCGCGGCGGGCGACCGGATCCGCTGCGCGGAGGCGGATGTGGTGGACTGGGCTGTGCGCGGGGCCGACGGCGGGATGCGGTCGTTCCCGCGGCCGGCGAACAAACCGTGAGGGGAGGCGGCGATGAAAAAGCTCGAAGAGGAACTGAGCCATCCCCAGAAGATCCTCCTGCGCTTCTTCATGATGAAAGCGTGGGACAACATGAAGAACGTGGTCCGCAAGCTCCACCCCTCCGACCTGGCCGGGGTGTTTCACCGGCTCAACTTCCAGGAGCAGGAGGAGTTTCTCGGCGTGCTGTTCGAGGAGGGGCTCGCCGCCAGCGTCATCACCTGCCTGCCTGACGAGATGGCCCGCGACCTGCTGGCCGACATCGCCGAGGAGCGGATCGCCACGATGGTCCAGCGACTGTCGGCCGATGACGCCACCGACTTTCTCGGCTACCTGACCGACGAGAAGAAGGCGGCGGTGCTGGCCAGCCTGCCGCCGGGCAAGCGGCTGTTCTTCGAGAAGATGCTGCTCTACGAGGAGGACACCGCCGGCGGCCTGATGAACACCGACTATCTGGCGTTGGGCCAGGACCTGTCGGTGGAGGAGGCGCTGCGCATCATTCGGACCCGGTTCCGGTCGGAGTACTACCTCTATGTATATGTCACCGACGAGCACAACAACCTGATCGGCGTGCTCTCCTTCCGCCGGCTGGTGTTCGCCGAGCCGGCCGTCCAGCTCAAGGACATCATGCTTCCCGATCCGGTGCGGGTGTCCACCGACACGGCGCAGGAGGAAGTGGCCAAGCTCGTGGCCAACTACGACCTGTTGGCCGTGCCGGTGGTGGACGAAAACAACAAGCTGCTCGGAGTGGTCACGGTGGACGACGTCATCGACGTCATCGAGGAGGAGGCCACCGAGGACATGTACCACCTGGCCAAGATTCATTCCGAGGAGAACGTGCTCACCCCGCTGCTGCGGACTGTCCGGCTGCGCTTCAACTGGGTGGCCGCGACGCTGGTCACGGCGATCCTGGGGGCCGTGGTGGTGGCCCTGTTCTGGGATGCGCTGGACCGCTGGGTCTGGCTGGCCGTGCTCATCCCCGTGCTGACGACGATGACCGCCACCACCTCCACCCAGACGCTCACCGTGGTGGTCCGCGGGCTGGTTCTCGGCGAGCTGGAATACCGGAAAGAGCTGCCGGTCTTGGCCAAGGAGCTGGCCGTGGGGCTGCTGCTCGGCCTGGTTTGCGGCCTGGTCCTGGCCGGTGTGGTTCTGGCCTGGTCGGGCCAGCTCCCGCTGGCGCTGCTGGCGGGAGTGAGCCTGCTGCTCAGCACTCTGACGGCGAACCTGTTCGGCGCCCTGGTCCCGCTGGTGCTCAACTGGCTGAAGCTGGACCCGGCGCAGGGATCCAGCATCGTGACCACCACGGCTGCGAACATCGCCGGTTTTGTGGTTTTTCTCAGCCTGGCGCAATTCTTTCTGTAGGCGCCCGCCGCCGGCCGGCACAAAAAAGTTAAAAAAACACTTGCATTCCGTTCCGCAATGGGTATAATCGCGGTTCTTTCTTTGAGGTGAGGTTTCGGACCTCCTTTTGAACTATAGGCCTGTTACGAACCGCCCCCGGTTCCAATTTCAGGCCTGACAAGCGGCAGTTAGACCGCAGCGCGGCACACCTTGGGCACTTTGACGCACGGTCCGGCGGGCATCCCCGTGCCAGCATGAGACCGATCGCGGCTCGCTCGAGGCGGCGGCTGCAGTGGCTGTCGGACGGACAACGACAACTTTGTTGAGCTGGTGAGGATATGATCAACGAAATCATCAGGATTCGTCTGAAGGCGTACGACTACCGGGTCTTGGACCAGTCCATTGCCGAGATCGTGGACATCACGCTCCGGACCGGGGCCAGGGTGTCGGGCCCCATCCCCCTCCCCACGACCGTCAACCGGTTCACCGTCAACCGCTCGCCCCACGTCGACAAGAAATCGCGCGAGCAGTTCGAAATCCGGACCCACAAACGGCTGATCGACATCCTGGAACCCACTCCCGAAACGCTGGAACAGTTGATGAAGATGGATCTCCCGGCGGCTATCGACGTCGAGATCAAGGCGTTCGGCTCCGATCATAAATAAATCAACAGCTGGAGTGACCGATGGTTGAAGGACTGATTGGCAAAAAGCTTGGCATGACTCAGATCTTTCACGAAGACGGACGGGTCATTCCCGTGACGGTGATACAGCTGGGCCCCTGCGTGGTCGTCCAGAAGAAATCGCTGGAGAAAGACGGCTACGAGGCCGTCCAGCTGGGTCTGATGGAGGAGCGGCCGGTGAAGAACGTGACCAAGCCGCGCCGCGGCCATTTCCTGAAGGCCAACACCGCGCCGACCCGGGTGTTGCGGGAATTCCGGCCCACCAAGGCGATGGCGGAGATCGAGCTGGGCCAGGAGATCAAGGCCGACGATGTCTTCCAGATCAACGAGAAGGTGGTCGTCATCGGCCAGAGCAAGGGCCGCGGTTTTCAGGGCGTCATCAAGCGCCACAACTTCGCCGGCGGCGGCGCGAGCCACGGCTCCATGTTCCACCGGGCGCCCGGCTCCATCGGCGCCTCGGCCTATCCGTCCCGCGTCATCAAGGGCATGCGGATGGCCGGCCACCTCGGTGACAGCCGGGTGACGGTGAAGAATCTGGAAGTGGTCCGGATTCTGTCGGAGAAGAACATCATCCTGATCAAGGGTGCGGTGCCGGGCTATTCCGGCAGCTACGTCACGATCAAGAAGAACTAAGCGGAGTGCAGCCATGCCAGTCGTGGAAGTTAAAAATCTGCAGAACGAAACCGTTGAGCAATTGGAGCTCAATGAAAACGTCTTCGGGGTGCCCCTGAAGGAGACGCTCATCTGGGAAGCGGTCCGGCACTACCAGGCCAGCGGCCGCCGGGGCACACACGCCACCAAGACCCGGGGCGACGTCAGCGGCAGCAACCGCAAGCCGTGGCGGCAAAAGGGCACGGGCCGCGCCCGCGCCGGCCAGACCCGCAACCCGATCTGGCGGAAAGGCGGCACCGTGTTCGGTCCGCAGCCGCGCGACTACGGCTACGCCTTCCCGAAGCGCAAACGCCAGGGCGCGCTCTGCTCCGTCCTGTCCGAGAAGCTGCGCCAAAACCAGTTGGTGATCGTGGACCGGCTGGAGATTCCGGCTCCCAAGACGAAGGAGTTCCTCGGTGTGATGGGCGCGCTGGAGCTGGCGCGCAACCTGCTGGTGGTGGACTCGCTGGAGAACACCAACGCGATCCTGTCCGCGCGCAACCTTCCCAAGGTCAAGTACGTGACGGGCTCGGGACTCAACATCGTCGACCTGCTCAACCACGAGAAGGTGCTCTTCTCGAAGGACGCCATCCTCCAGGTCCAGGAGGTCCTTGGAAAATGAAAGACATCTACCAGATCCTGAGGAAGCCCCATCTGACCGAAAAATCGGTCACGCTCAAGAACGACGCCGGTTTCGTGGCCTTCCGGGTGCATCCCGACGCCAACAAGCCGGAGATCGCCGCGGCCATCGAGCGCCTGTTCAACGTCAAGGTCGAATCGATCCGGATCCTGAACATGCCCCAGAAGAAGCGGCGCATGGGCCGTTACGAGGGCCACAAGCCGGCGTACAAGAAAGCCCTGGTCAAGCTGAAGCCGGGCGAAAAGATGATCGAGTATTTCGACAACATTTAATCTCGGGAAACAGGAAAGATAGCGATGGGCATCAAGACGCATAAACCAGTCACACCCAGCCGCCGGTACGTCACCACGCTGGATTTCGAGGAGCTGACTCCGATCAAGCCCTTGAAATCGCTCCTGGAGCCCCAGCAGCGGACCAACGGCCGGAACAACATCGGCCGGGTCACCGTTCGCCACAAGGGCGGCGGCCACAAGCAGCGCTACCGTGTGGTGGATTTCAAGCGCAACATGGACGACATCCCGGCCAAGGTGGTCGCCATCGAGTACGACCCGAACCGGTCGGCCAATATCGCGCGGCTCCACTACAGCAATGGCGCCAAGAGCTACATCCTGGCCCCGGATACGCTGAAGGTGGGCGACACCGTCATGAGCGGCGAGAAGGCCGACGTGCAGGTGGGGAACTGCCTGCCGCTGCGCTCCATCCCGGTGGGCACCTTCATCCACAACCTGGAGATGCGCCCCGGCAAAGGCGGCCAGCTGGTCCGCAGCGCCGGTTGCGCCGCGCAGCTTCAGGCCAAGGAAGGGAAGTACGCCGTCATCCGGCTGCCCAGCGGCGAGCTGCGCCGGATCCTGATCGAATGCCGGGCCACCCTGGGCCAGGTGGGCAATCTGGACCACAGCAACATCACCACGGGCAAGGCCGGCCGGACCCGCTGGCTGGGCGTGCGGCCCACCGTCCGCGGCACGGCCATGAACCCGATCGACCATCCGCACGGCGGCGGCGAGGGCCGCACCAAGGGCGGCCGCCATCCGGTCACGCCCTGGGGCAAGCCCACCAAGGGTTACAAGACCCGCAACAGCAAACGGACCGACAACGTCATTATCAGACGGCGGAAGTAAGCAGGAGGAAGTTCGTCATGACCCGCTCAATCAAGAAAGGCCCGTTCGTGGATGTGCACCTGGCGAAGAAGGTGGACGCCAACCGGGACACCGACAAGAAACAGGTCATCAAGACGTGGTCCCGCCGGTCCGTCGTCATCCCCGACATGGTGGGACTGACCATCGCGGTCCACAACGGGAAGAAGTTCATTCCCGTGTACGTCATGGAAAACATGGTGGGGCACAAGCTGGGCGAGTTCGCGCCGACCCGCTATTTCAAAGGCCACACCTCCAAGTCCGCCAAGAAGCTGGCGGCCAAGTAGCGAGCGAGAGGATGCTGCCATGGAAAAACGAGCCGTAGGAAAATACGTGCGCGGTTCGGCCCAAAAGGCCCGGCTGGTCATCGACCAGATCCGCGGCCTGCCGGTGGAGGACGCTCTCAACCGGCTGCGCTTCTCCCCGAAGCGGTCGGCCAAGCACATCGAGAAGGTACTCAAGTCGGCCATCGCCAACGTCGAGTACGCGGACGAATCCATCAGCCTGGACCATCTGGTGGTCTCCCAGGCGTTTGTCGACATGGGCCCGACCAAGTGGCGCCGGCGGGTCCGCCCCGCCCCCATGGGCCGCGCGTACCGCGAGCGCCGGCACGGCTGCCACGTCACCATTTACGTTTCGGACAGCAGGAGGTAGACCTTGGGCCAGAAAGTACACCCATATGGTTTCCGGCTGGGCTACAACAAGACTTGGAAGTCCCGGTGGTACGAGAAGAAGAGCTTCGGCAAGCTGCTCAACGAGGATCTCAAGATCAAGAAGGCCCTGAAGTCGAAGTTCTACCACGCCGGAATCAGCCGGATCGAGATCGAGCGCGCGGCGGACAAGCTCAACGTGTTCATCTACGCCGCCCGGCCGGGCATCCTGATCGGCAAGAAGGGCAAGGAAATCGACAAGCTGCGGGGCGAGCTCAGCAAGTCCACCGGCCATGACGTGGACATCAAGGCCGTCGAGGTCAAGAATCCCGAACTCGATTCCCAACTCGTGGCCGAGGCCATCGGGCTCCAGCTCGAGAAGCGCATCGCCTTCCGCCGCGCCATGAAGCGGGCCGTCGACTCCGCCACCAAGAACGGGGCCCTGGGCGTCAAGATCCGCTGCTCCGGACGGTTGAACGGCGTGGAGATCGCCCGCTCCGAGTGGTACCTCACCGGCCAGCTGCCGCTGCACACCCTCAAGGCGGACATCGACTACGGCTTCGCCCAGGCGTTCACCACCTATGGCACCATCGGCATCAAGGTCTGGATCTACAAAGGGGAACGGCTGAAGAAGGATCACCTCCCCGCGGTGGAGAAGTAAGTCATGCTACAGCCCAAGAAGGTCAAATATCGCAAGACGCAAAAGGGACGGATGAAGGGCTCCGCCCAGCGCGGCCACACGGTGGCGTTCGGCGACTACGGACTCAAGTCGATCGAGGGCGGCTGGATCTCCGACCGCCAGATCGAGGCCGCCCGTATCGCCATGACCCGCTACATCAAGCGCGGCGGCAAGATCTGGATCCGCATCTTCCCCGACAAGCCCATCACCAAGAAGCCGGCGGAAACCCGCATGGGCAAGGGCAAGGGCGCGCCGGAGGGCTGGGTGGCGGTGGTTCGCCCCGGCCGGATGCTGTACGAACTGGAGGGCGTCGATCTCGCCACGGCCCAGGAGGCCTTCCGCCTGGCCGCCCACAAGCTGCCCCTCAAGACCAAATTCGTCAGCCGCTACGGAGAATGACCATGGCGAAAACGTCTGAACTCAGAGACAAGTCGCTGGTTGAGCTGCGCGAAGAAGAGCGGCGCCTCGCCCAGCAGGTGTTTAAAAACCGGATGGAGCTGGCCGCCGGCCAGCTGACCAATGTGAGAGTCCTGTCCGCGGTCAAGCGCGAGTTGGCCCGGGTGAAGACCCTCATCCGTGAGAAATCCAATCAACAGTAGAGCGGAAGTGCGGCAATGGAAAACCAGAGTGTAACCCGGAAGAACGAGAAGATCGGCACCGTCACCAGCAACGCCATGCAGAAAACCGTGGTGGTTTCGGTGGACCGGTTCTACCAGCACCCGGCGGTCAAGAAGATCGTCCGCCGAACCAGCAAATTCATGGCTCATGACGAAGCGGGCGCCTGCAACGTGGGCGACAAGGTCCGGATCATGGAATGCCGGCCGCTCAGCCGGCGGAAACGCTGGAGAGTCATCGAGATCATCGAGAAGGCCAAGTAAGGAGAAGCCATCATGATTCAGATGCGGACCATGCTGAAAGTGGCCGATAACTCAGGGGCCAAGGAGATCATGGCCATCACGCCCCAGCACGGCGCCGCCCAGACCCGGGCGACCCTCGGCGATGTGATCTCGGCGACCGTCAAGCTGGCCAGCCCGGACGGCACGGTGAAGAAGGGCCAGGTGGTCAAGGCGGTGATCGTCCGGGTGCGGAAGGAATTCCGGCGCCGCGACGGGACCTACATCCGGTTCGACGAGAACGCGGCTGTGATCATCAACAACCAGGGCGAGCCGGTGGGCACCCGCGTGTTCGGCCCCATCGCCCGCGAGTTGCGCGACCGCAAGTTCATGAAGATCGTGTCGCTCGCGCCCGAAGTTCTGTAACGAGGATAGCGTCATGCCCAAGCTCAACATTCGCCGCAATGACACCGTGTACGTCCGCACCGGCAAGGACAAAGGCAAGACCGGCCGGGTGATCCATGTGGATCCCGACAAGGGACAGATCATTGTGGAAAAGCTCAACCAGCTGTATGAGCACGTCCGGCCCAATCCGCAGAAGCAGATCAAGGGCGGGATCGTGCAGAAGGAAGGGGCCATGCCCGTGTCGAAGGTCCAGCTGGTGTGCCCCGCCTGCAACAAGCCCACCCGCGTCGGCCGGACCCGGCTCAGCGACGGCAAGTCCGCCCGGGTGTGCAAGAAGTGCAACACCACGATCGAATCGTGAGGATGGATATGAAATACACTAGCCGTTTGAAAGAGAAGTACCGCACCGAGGTGGTGGACGCCCTCCGCAAGCGCTTCGAGTACTCGAACGTGATGGCCGTCCCCCGTCTCGAGAAAATCGTCATCAACATGGGGATGGGTGAAACCATCAAGAACCCCAAGGTCATGGACGTGGCGGTGGATGAGCTCACCGACATCGCCGGCCAGAAGCCCGTCATCACCAAGGCCAAGAAGCCCATCTCCAGCTTCAAGCTGCGCAAGGGGATGCCCATCGGCTGCTGCGTCACGCTCCGGCGCGACCGGATGTTCGAGTTCCTCGACCGCCTGGTCAACGTGGCCCTGCCGCGGGTGCGCGACTTCAAGGGGGTCAGCCCCCGTTCCTTCGACGGCCGGGGCAACTACACCCTGGGCCTGAAGGACCAGCTGATCTTCCCCGAGATCGATTATGGCAAGGTGGACAAGGCCCGCGGGATGAACATCACCATCGTCACCACCGCCCGTTCGGATGAAGAGGCCCGCGAGCTGTTGCGGCTCATGGGCATGCCGTTCAGCAAAAACTAGACGAGGAGCTTTGCCGTGGCACGGAAATGTCTGATTGTCAAATCGCAACGCAAGCCGAAATTTCAGGTGCGCACCCGGAACCGCTGCAAACGCTGCGGCCGTCCGCGGGCGTACTTTCGCAAATTTGAACTCTGCCGGTTGTGCCTTCGCGACCTGGCGCTGGGTGGCGAAATCCCCGGCGTCATCAAGGCCAGCTGGTGATCACTGATCCGGGAGTAATGCCATGAGTGTGTCGGACCCCATTGCCAATGCCCTGACCAAGATCCGGAATGCGCTCCAGGCGAAGCATTTTGTCGTGGTGCTGCCGAAGTCGAAGCTGGTTCACCGCCTGGTGGAGATCCTCAAACAGGAAGGGTATGTCGAGGATTTCATCACCAAGCGGCGCGGCAAGATGGAAGACATCCACATCGCCTTGAAATATGAAACGGATGGCACGCCCGTCATCGAAGAGATCAAGCGGGTGAGCACCCCCGGCCGCCGCGTCTACAAGGCCTCGGACGAACTGCCCGAGGTGCTCGGCGGACTGGGCGTGGCCATCGTGTCGACGTCCAAAGGGATCATGACCGCCGCGGACGCCCGCAAGCAGGGCGTGGGTGGCGAAGTGATCTGCACCGTATTCTGATTACGGATGGAGTGGTTCATACCATGTCGAGAATCGGAAAAAAACCCATCAAGCTGCCGTCCGGCGTATCCTTCCAGATCAAGGGCGGCGTGATCGAAGTCAAGGGACCCAAGGGCGCCCTGCAGCAGGCCTGCCCGGACGGGATCACCTGCGAAGTCAAGGACGGCGCGATCCACGTCGCCCGCCGGGATGACTCCAAGCAGCAACGCACCGTTCACGGGCTGGTCCGCAGCCTCGTCAACAACATGGTCACCGGCACGTCCGCCGGCTTCCGCCGCGAGCTGGACGTGATCGGGATCGGGTACAAGGCCGAGGTCCAGGGAAAGAAACTGGTGCTGACCCTCGGTTACTCCCACCTGATCGAGTACCCCATCCCCGCCGGGATCCAGATCAAGGCGGAGAAGGGTCCGAAGAAACTGAACAATTACGTCGCGACCATCACCGTCGAGGGGATCGACAAGCAGCAGGTCGGCCAGGTGGCCTCGGAGATCCGCGGTTTCCGCAAACCCGATTCCTACAAGGGGAAGGGGATCCGGTATTCCGACGAGACCATCAAGCTCAAGGAAAGCAAGAAGACGGCTTAAGACTACTAACGAGCGGGTGACAGCATGTTTAAAGTCAAATCGCGAATGGAACGCCATCTCAAGAAGCACGTCCGGGTGCGGACCAAGGTCAGTGGCACCACCGACCGGCCTCGCCTGTGTGTCTTCCGGAGCCTGAAGCATATCTACGCCCAGGTCATCGACGACTCGAACGGCCAGACCATCGTGTCGGCCTCGACCGTTGACAAGGAACTCCGCGAAGCGGTGGCCAAGGGCAGTAACATCGATGCCGCCAAGAAAGTGGGGCAGCTGGTCGCCCAGCGGGCCCTGGCCAAGGGTGTGGCCCAGGTCGTGTTCGACCGGGGTGGGTACATCTACCACGGTCGGGTAAAGAACCTGGCCGAAGCCGCCCGCGAGGCGGGGCTGAAATTCTAACGTGGGGTGGAATGTCGTGACTATCAAGGACAACCAATTTAACACCGAAGAAGCCGAATTCATCGAGCGGGTGGTTTCCATCAACCGCGTGACGAAAGTCGTGAAGGGCGGCAAGAACCTGAGCTTCAGCGCCCTGGTTGTGGTCGGCGACGGCCACGGCAGTGTGGGCTTCGGCAAGGGCAAGGCCAAGGAAGTCCCCCAGGCCATCCGGAAGGGGATCGAACAGGCCAAGCGTCACATGGTCCAGGTTCCGATGAAGGGCACCTCCATCCCCCACGCCATCATGGGACGGTTCGGTTCGGCGCTGGTGGTCCTGAAGCCGGCGGGTCCGGGCACCGGCGTCATCGCCGGCGGCGGGGTGCGGGCGGTCATGGAGGCCGCGGGCATCCACAACATTCTGACCAAGTCGCTGGGCACCAAGAATCCGCATAACGTCATCCGGGCCGCGATCCAGGGTCTGAACAGCCTGAAGAAGGTGGAGCACGTGGCCCGCAAGCGCGGCAAGTCCGTCGAGGAGTTCACGTCATGAGCGCCCGAACCGCCAAGAAGGCCGAAGCCAAGAAGACCATCCGCGTCCAGTACGTGCGCAGCATGATCGGGACCCCCGAGAGCCAGCGGCTCGTGCTCAAGAGTCTGGGTCTGCGCAAACTCAACCAGGTGGTCGAGCGGGACGACACGCCCGCGATCCGGGGGATGGTGGCCAAGATCCCCCACCTGGTCAAAATCATCGGTTGAAGGTGAGATCATGGGAATCGGCTTGCATAACCTGAAGCGGAACGCCGGCGCCAACCGGCCGAGCAAGCGGCGGGGCCAGGGGCCCGGGTCCGGCAACGGCAAGACCGCCGGCCGCGGCTACAAGGGCCAGCGGTCGCGTTCCGGCTATTCGCACAAGATCGGCTTTGAGGGCGGCCAGATGCCCCTGTACCGCCGCCTGCCGAAGGTGGGTTTCACCAACATCTTCAAGAAGGAATACGCCATCATCAACCTGGCGGCGCTGAACCGGTTCGATGCCGGCACGGTGGTGACTCCCGAGCTGCTCGCCGAGGCGGGGGTGATCCGGAACCTGAAGCACGACGTCAAGGTGCTGGGCAACGGAAAGATCCAGAAGAAGCTCACCGTCCGGGCGCACAAATTCAGCCGCACCGCTGCCGAGAGCATCGCGGCGGCCGGTGGCAAAGTCGAGGTCATCAATGGCTAACGGCGAGACTCGCATCCTCGAGTCTTTCAAGAACATCTTCGCCATCCCGGAGTTGCGGAACCGGATCCTGTTCATGCTGGCCATGCTGGCCGTCTACCGCGTCGGATCCTGGATCCCGACTCCCGGCGTCGATGCCACCGCCCTGGAGGAGTTTTTCACCTCTCAGGCCGGCGGTTCGCTGGTGGGCTTTCTCGACCTGTTCACGGGCGGCAATCTGCGGCGCTTCTCGATTTTCGCCCAGGGCATCATGCCCTACATCACGGCCTCCATTATCCTCCAGTTGCTGACCATCGTCTGGCCGTACCTGGAGCGCCTGTCGAAGGAAGGCGAACTGGGTCGCAAGAAGATCACCCAGTACACGCGGTACCTCACCATCGTGCTCAGCGTCTTCCAGTCGCTGGCCACCGCCTTCTTCCTGGAGCAGACCAGCATCTCGGCCAACCAGCCCATCGTCCTGAATCCCGGGCTCGGGTTCAAGCTGCTCACCATCCTGACTCTGACCACCGGCACAGCCTTCATCATGTGGCTGGGTGAGCAGATCTCCGAGCGCGGCATCGGCAACGGCATCTCGCTGATCATCTTCGCCGGCATCGTGACCGGCCTGCCCGACGGCGTGGCCTGGATGATCAAGAAGGTCACCGACGGCGCCCTGATCCAGGTGCTGGTGCTCGTCGCCCTGATGGTCGTGGTGATCGCCTTCGTGGTCTTTGTGGAGCGCGGCCAGCGCAAGATCCCCATCCAGTACGCCAAGCGGATGGTGGGCCGCAAGGTGTACGGCGGCCAGAGCACCTTCCTGCCGCTGCGGGTCAACGCGGGCGGGGTCATCCCGATCATCTTCGCCGCGTCGCTCCTGGCGCTCCCCCAGACACTGAAGTTCATGGTCAAGGCGTCGTGGATGGAGAAGATCTCCGAGCAGCTCTCCCACGGCTACCCGCTCTACATCCTGTTCTACGCGCTGGGGATCATCTTCTTCACCTTCTTCTACGTGGGCATCATCTACAATCCGAACGAGGTGGCGGACAACATCCGCAAATTCGGCGGCTCCATTCCCGGCATCCGGCCGGGCAAGCCCACCGCCGAACTCATTGACAAGATCATGACCCGGATGACCTTCGCCGCCGGCATCTACCTGGTGGTGGTATCGCTGCTCCCCGACTTCCTCATCAGCGGCATCCGGGTGGCGGCGTTCCCCTGGGTGGGCGATTGGCTGCATGATTCGCTGCCCGAGTTCATCACCCAGGGTCTGGGCGTGACGTTCTACTTCGGCGGCACATCGCTGCTGATCGTGGTCGGCGTGGCGATGGACACGGTCAACCAGATCGAGTCCCAGCTCATCATGCGCCACTACGACGGGTTTTTGAAGCGCGGCCGGATTCGCGGCCGGCGAGGATAAGATGGCGCGGATGGTCATACTGCTCGGTGCCCCCGGTTCCGGGAAGGGCACCCAGGCGAAACGGATCGCCGAGGCGTATGGCTATCCGCAGATCTCCACCGGAGACATCCTCCGGGACGCGGTGCGCCGCGGCACCCCGCTGGGCCTGGCGGCCAAGGCAGCCATGGACCGGGGGGCGTTGGTGCCCGATGACGTGGTCATCGGCATCATCCGGGAGCGGCTCCAGGAGTCCGATTGCGCCGGGGGGTGCACTCTGGACGGATTCCCCCGGACGGTGGAGCAGGCCCGGGCGCTGGCCGGACTGGCCGGCGCCTTTCGGGAAACGGTTCTGTTCTTTGATGTGTCCGACGAGCTGCTGATCCGGCGGCTGACCGGCCGGCGGAATTGCGCGGGGTGCGGGGCGATCTACAACGTGTTCTTCACGCCGCCCGCCGAGGAAGACCGGTGCGACCGGTGCGGCGGCGCCCTGGTCCAGCGGGACGACGACCGCGAGGACGTGGTGCGGAACCGGCTGGCGGTGTACCGGCAGCACACGGAACCGCTGACGGCGCACTACGCCGCGCAGGGGACGCTGGTCCGCCTGGACGGCAGCCTGGACATTGAGCCGCTCTTTGAGCAAATCCGGCGGGTGCTGGCGGGATGATGATCAAGTCGGCCGCCCAGATCGAAAAGGTTCGACGGGCCTGCCGGGTGGTCGCCGAGGTCCTGCAGCAACTCCGCGAGCACGCCCGGCCCGGCGCGACTACCGCCGAGCTGGACGTTCTGGCCGAGGCGTACATCCGGGCCCAGGGTTGCCTGCCCGCGTTCAAGGGCTACCAGGGGTACCCCAAGACGCTTTGCACGTCGGTCAACGACCAGATCGTCCACGGCATCCCGTCCGGGTACGTGCTCAAGAACGGCGACCTGCTGAGCGTGGACGTGGGGGCCGTGTACGACGGCTTCTACGGCGACGGGGCAGTCACGCTGCTCATGGGCGAGGTGTCCGAGAAGCACCGCCTGCTGGCCGAGGTGACCGAGGGATCGCTCTACAAGGGCATCGCCCAGGCCCGCGCCGGCAACCGGCTGAGCGACATCTCCCACGCGGTCCAGAGTCACGTGGAGCGGTTCGGTTTCGCCGTAGTGCGGGATTTCGTCGGGCACGGCATCGGCGCCCAGCTCCACGAGGAGCCGCAGCTGCCCAACTTCGGGCCGCCGGGCCAGGGGCCGCTGCTCAAGGCCGGCATGCTGCTGGCGCTGGAGCCGATGGTGAACGAGTACACGCCCCACGTGCGCATACTGTCCGACCGATGGACGGCGGTGACGGTGGACGGCGGCTACTCGGCCCACTTCGAGCACACGATCCTGGTCACCGACGACGGGCCGGAGATCTTGACTCGGCTGGGTGAGTAATTCGAGGAGTCCATGCCCAAAGAAGACGCGTTTGAACTGAATGGATCGATCATTGAGACGTTGCCCAACGCCATGTTTCGGGTGGAGTTGGAAAACAAGCACGTGGTGCTGGCCCACGTGTCCGGGAAGATGCGGAAGAACTTCATCCGGATCCTGCCCGGCGACAAGGTGCTGGTGGAGTTGTCGCCGTACGACCTGAGCCGCGGCCGGATCATTTACCGTTTCAAGTAATCTTGGGAGAAATATCCATGAAGGTGCGAGCGTCGGTAAAAAAGATTTGCCCGAAGTGCAAAATAATCAAGCGGAAAGGTGTCCTGCGTGTCATTTGTGAAAACAAGCGGCACAAGCAGAGACAAGGTTAGCATTCCGGAGTGATGGAGGACGATCTTGGCTAGAATCGAAGGTGTCAACCTGCCGGACCAGAAGAATGTCTTCATCGGTCTGACCCACATTTTCGGGATCGGAAGGTCCCGTTCCATGGAGATCCTGGAACGCGCGGGCATCGATCATACCAAAAAGGTCAAGGACCTGAGCGCAGACGAGATCGCCCGGATTCGGGCCATCCTCCTCGAGGAGGGCGGCTACGAGGGCGACCTGCGCAAGGAAACGTCGATGAACATCAAGCGCCTGATGGACATCGGCTGCTACCGGGGACTGCGCCACCGCAAGGGCCTGCCGGTCCGCGGCCAGCGCACCCACACCAACGCCCGGACCCGCAAGGGCCCGCGGCGGAAGAAGAAGTAATCGCAGGGACGACAGGAGTGAGACATGGCGAAGGAAACGAAAGCCCCCACCGGCAAGAAGACGCTCCGGAAGAAGGTGAAGAAAGTCGTCGCCCAGGGCGTGGCGCACGTCAATTCCACGTTCAATAACACCATCGTGACGCTGACGGACCCCGTGGGCAATACCGTCGCGTGCGCGAGCGGCGGATCCATCGGGTTCAAGGGCTCGCGCAAGGGCACGCCGTTCGCGGCCCAGCAGGCGGCGGAGGCCGCGGCCAAGCTGGCGTACGACAACGGCATGCGGGAAGTCGACGTGGAAGTGAAGGGCCCCGGCCCCGGCCGTGAGTCGGCCATCCGGGCCTTGAGCCTCGCCGGCCTGCGGATCCGCACCATCCGCGACGTGACGCCCATCCCCCATAACGGATGCCGGCCCAAGAAGCGCCGGAGAGTCTAACCTACTTTGTGAAGGAGATCAGCCGTGGCCAGATATACAGAATCCGTATGTAGGCTGTGCCGCCGTGAGGGCACCAAGCTTTTCCTGAAGGGAGACCGCTGCTTCAAGGACACCTGCGCCGTCGCGCGCCGGCCCTATCCGCCCGGCGAGCATGGCCGGACCCGCAAGCAGAAGATCGTGGGCTACGGCCTGCAGCTTCGCGAGAAGCAGAAGGTGAAACGGATCTACGGCGTGCTGGAGGCCCAGTTCCGCCGCTATTTCCAGGAAGCCGAACGGCAGAAGGGAGTCACCGGCGAGGTGCTGCTCACCCTGCTGGAGCGACGGCTCGACAACGTGGTCTACCGGTGCGGCTACGCCGCGTCGCGGGCCCAGGGGCGGCAGTTCGTGCGCCATGGCCTCGTCCAGGTCAACGGCAAGCGCATGAGCATCCCCTCTTTCCAGGTCAAGAAGGACGATGTCATCGGCGTGGCGGAGGGCTTCCGGAAAAACGCCTTCTTGCTCAACAACCTCGAAATGGCCTTGAGCCGGGGCGTGCCGTCCTGGCTGTCCGTGGACAAGGACAACGTCCAGGTCCGGGTGCTGGAACTGCCCAAGCGGGAAAACGTCGACCTGGAGATCAACGAGCAGCTCATCGTCGAGCTGTACTCCAAATAAGCGGGAGGGCCTGATTCATGACGATACCGAAACTGCAAAAGCCGAAACGGCTGATGCACGAAGCCGAGTCCGCCACGGCGACGTACACCAAGTTCCATGCCCAGCCGTTTGAGCGGGGCTTCGGCACCACCATCGGCCACTCCCTGCGGCGGATCCTGATGTCCTCAATCCCGGGCGCGGCCATCACCGCCGTCAAGATCGACGGCGTGCTGCACGAGTTTTCCTCGATGCGGGGGGTCCTGGAGGACGTCACCGACATTATCCTGAACCTGAAGCAGATTCCCCTCCAGATGCACACCCAGAATGTGAAGACGGTCTACATCGACGTGGAGGGACCGGCCACGGTCACGTCCGCCGACATCAAGACCGACCCTGAGGTGGTCATCCTGGACCCGGGCGTCCACATCGCCACGCTGGGCGAGGGCGGCCATCTCAAGATGGAACTGCGCGTCAAGATGAGCCGCGGCTACCTGCCGGCGGAGGCCAACTTCGAGGAGGAACTGGAAATCGGCTACATCCCCCTCGACTCGGTCCACTCCCCGATCAAGAAGGTGAACTACCAGGTGGAGGCCGCCCGCCTCGGGCAGGCGACCGACTACGACAAGCTGGTCCTGGAAGTGTGGACCAACGGGGCCGTCACGCCGGCCGACGCCGTCGGCCAGGCCGCCAAGATTCTGAAGGACCAGTTGATGCTCTTCATCAACTTCGAGGAGGAGCCGGAGGAGACCGAAGTCGAGGTCACCGAGGAGGAGAACGTCCTCAACGAGTACCTGCAGAAGTCCGTCGAGGAGCTGGAGCTGTCCGTGCGGGCGCAGAACTGCCTGCGCAACGCCGAGATCAAGTCGATCTCCGACCTGGTCCAGAAGACGGAAGCCGAGATGCTCAAGACGAAGAACTTCGGCCGGAAGTCGCTCAACGAGATCAAGGAAGTGCTCACCGAGATGGGTCTCGCCCTCGGGATGGCCCTGGACAAGAACGGACGGATCGTCCGGAAACCCATGGATAAATGACGGAGTGAAGGAGCTGCACCATGCGTCACCGTAAAGAAGGCCGCAAACTGGGACGAACCACATCGCACCGCCGGGCCCTCCTGCGCAACCTGGCCACGGACTTTTTCCAGCGGGAGCGGATCATCACCACCCTGCCCAAGGCCAAGGAGCTGCGCCCGGTGGTGGAGAAGCTGATCACCGACGGGAAGCGGGGCACGTTGCATGACCGGCGGAAGATCCTGGCCTACATCCAGACGAAGGATGTCGCCCACAAGCTCTTCGAGGAGATCGCCCCGCGGTTTGCGGACCGCAACGGCGGCTACACCCGCATCATCAAGCTGGGGTACCGCACCGGCGACAAGGCCGAGATCGCCCTGATCGAGCTGCTGGGCAGCGAGTTCGCCGCTACCGAGAAGAAACCCGCCAAGGGGAAGGGCCGGGCCAAGAAGGCCGCCGAGCCCGCCGAGGCGAAGGACACCAAGGCCGCCAAGGCCGCCAAGGCCAAGGAGCCGAAGGAAGCCAAGCCCAAGGCGCCCCGCGCCCGCAAGCCGAAGGCGGAGGAAACGCCCGAATCCTGATCCTCCCGCCCGTCCGACGATCGCCATCTCAAAGCCAAGGTGAGCCTTGGCTTTTTTATTTGGAGAATGTAAGATAGAGAGCGGCGGTGGGAGCGAGGTGACGCGATGAAAATCAAACCGTTCGACGACTTCGAGGATCTGTTCCACCTCCAGAACCGGATGCAGCGGCTGATCCGGGAGAAGCACAACTGCTTCCCGGCCGACGCGATGGTCTGGACGCCCTTGAGCGACATCTTCGAGACCGAGAACCGGTTCATCATCCTGCTCGAAATCCCCGGTGTCCGACGGGATGAGATCGATCTGGTCGTGGAAGCGGACGCCATCAAGGTCAAGGGATTCAAGAAGCCGTATCCGGACGCCGCCCAGGAGCATTTTCACCAGTTGGGCCGGGAGTTCGGCGAGTGCTACCGGGTGTTCCGGTTCGAAACCCCTATCCGGCCCGACAGCGTCACCGCCAGCATCCGCGACGGCGTGCTCACCATCGAGGTGGGCAAGCAGCAGACACGGAAAGCTGTCCCGGTGGAAGGCGCCTGATACCATTCCGGCGATAAGAGGGAGCGGTCATGGGTCACAGAATGTGGATCGCGGCATGGGCCATCCTCCTGGCGGGTCTGGCCGTCGGCCAGACCGGCTCCGCCGGCCCGGCCGGCCGGACGGTGCTGGAGGAGGGCCGTCTGATCATCTACTTCCGGAACGCCGAGGTCGGATTTGAAAAGTACGTCCTGGCCCGCCAGCCGGACGGCCGGATGGTGATGGAGACCGAGAGCGAGCTCGTGCTCCCGCGGGGCGCCGGCAACACCTTCTTCGCCTACCAGACGAAGGAGATCATGGACGACAAGTTCAACCCCATCGAGTACACCGACAATTTCACGGTCAACGACCGGCCGAGCAACGTCTACGTCACCTTCTCCGGAGGCAAGGCCAACGACAGCGCCCTCATGGGCGGGCAGGCGCTGAGCCGGACGGCCAAGGTGAGCGCCGACTTCAGGATCCTCGAGGAGGCGGTTTTCAGCCAGTACGCGCTCATCCTCCGCAAGTACGGCCATTCCCGGGAGCCGGACGTGCCCATCCGCCTGTACATCCCCAAAATCGCCCAGGAACTCAGCGGCAAGATCAGCTTTTCGGGCGAGCAGAAGGTGACCACCCCGCTCGGCGAGATGACCCTGCGCCGGTTTTTCATCGACGTGGGCGGATTCCAGGGCGTGGCCGTCGGCGTCAACGAGCGCAATCAGCTAATGGAGATGACCATCACGCGGCAGGAGCTCACCCTCGTCCGCGACCTCGCCTACGACATGAAGCAGGCGCTGCCGGCCGCCCCCGCCCAGTGACGCGCCGCCGGCCGGGCTCCCCATGAAGTACATCCAGGAATTCCGCGGCCGGGACGACGCCCGCCGGCTCGCGGAGGCGATTTGCGGCCTGCCGCTGGGGCGCCGGATCACCCTCATGGAGGTGTGCGGCTCGCACACCATGGCGATCCACCGCTTTGGGATCCGCGACCTGCTGCCCGAGACGGTGAACCTGATCTCCGGCCCGGGGTGCCCGGTCTGCGTGACCGAGATGGCTTACATCGACCGGGCCGTCGCCATCGGGCGGCTCCCGGAGGTGGTGCTGACCACCTTCGGCGACATGATGAAGGTGCCCGGCGCGCACACCACCCTCAGTCACGAGCGGGCGGCCGGGCGGGACATCCGGGTCGTCTACTCGACCCTCGACGCGCTCGAGGTGGCCCGCCGCCGGTCCGACCGCCAGGTGGTCTTCCTGGGCGTGGGCTTCGAGACCACCGCCCCCACCGTCGCGGCGGCGGTGCAGCAGGCCCGGCGGGAGCGGCTGGACAACTTCTCCGTGCTCGTGGCCCACAAGCTCATCCCGCCGGCGATGGACGTGCTGGCCCGCGACCCGGCCGTCGGAGTCCACGGCTACCTGTGCCCCGCCCACGTGAGCGCCGTCATCGGTGCGCGGGCCTACGAGTTCCTGCCGCAGCGCTACGGCGTCGCCTGCGCGGTGGTGGGCTTCGAGCCGCTGGACATCCTGCAGGGCGTCCGGCTGCTGGCGGAGCAGATCATCCGCGGCGCGCCGACGGTGGACAACGAGTACGCCCGCGTGGTCCGGCCCGAGGGGAACCGGGCCGCCCAGCGCCTGCTGGCGGAGACCTTCCAGCCGTGCGACGACCGCTGGCGGGGGATCGGCCTTCTGCCGGGGAGCGGTTTGGCGCTGCGGGACGAGTTCCGGGAGTTCGACGCCGCCGCGCGCTTTCCGGTCCCCCTGGAGCCGGCCGCGGAGCCGGCCGGCTGCCGGTGCGGCGACATCCTCAAGGGCATCTGCCAGCCGCCGGATTGCGCGTTGTTCGGAACCGCCTGTGTGCCGGAGTCGCCCGTCGGGGCGTGCATGGTGTCGTCGGAAGGCACCTGCGCCGCCTGGTACAAGTATCGGCGGGACTGATTTGCCGCCGGCCGACCGTCGGGCGGGCGCGGCGGCCGATGAATTTTGTTGTGGACGCCGGCCGAACCATCTATAATAAAAGCCCGTAGTCAAGGATGCTGCATCGTGGAACCAGTCCGGGCCGCAATCAATCGTGATCATCAGTCAGCTTAGGGAGGCATAATGAGCAAACAGTTTGTTTGGTTTTTCATGCTCCTATTGACCGTTGTTTTTCTACTCCTGTCCGCGGGCTGCGGCACGCAGCCGGAGCCGACGCCGGAACCGACGCCGGCGGAACCCGCCGAGCCGGTGATCGACTACAACGAGATGGTGTTCGTGCCGGCCGGCAAGTGCATCATCGGCGGCCCGTTCGAGGACGCAGTCACCAAGACCAGCTCGCCGGCGCACGAGGTGAATCTCAAGGCGTTCTGGCTCGACAAGTACGAGGTGACCTACGAGCAGTTCCTGCAGTTTGTGGCCGACTCCGGCTACGCCACCAAGGGCAACTGGCGCGTCTGCGACCCGAACAAGCCGCTGCACCCCATCTACAACGTCATCTACTCCGACGCCGAGGCGTACGCCAAGTGGGCCAAGAAGCGCCTACCCTCGCAGGAGGAGTGGGAGAAGGCCGCGCTGTGGGACGAGAAGACCCAGAAGCCGCGCAAATTCCCCTGGGGCGACGAATGGATTGACAGCGCCGCCAACAGCGGCAGCCGCGTGCTGATGAACATCGGCGAGAGCAAGGGCGACGTGAGCTTTTACGGCGCCCACGACATGCTGGGCAACATCTTCGAGTGGACCTCCAGCTACTACGATCCGTATCCCGGCACCAAGGCCAAGGATCGGAACTACGGCATCAAGCTGATGGTGGTCAAGGGCGCGTCACTGTACATCGACGGGACGAAGTACCCGCTGGCGGCCCGCGCCGCCTTCCCCAACAACTACCAGCTGGGCGTGGGCTTCCGCTGCGCCAAGGACGCCACCCCCGAGGACGAGGCCAAGTACAAGGACCTGTACAAGTAAACCGAATCGGACTCGTCGGAAACTGTAAAACCGGGCCCGCGCCCGGTTTTTTTTGTTGGCGAACAGTGAACAGTGAGGAGATAGGAGATAGGAGTTTAGAGTTAAGAGCTTCTTTTCGTGCTCGTAATTCGTAATCGTAAGTCGTAATCGTGATCGTAATCGTGATCGGACCTGGGACCTAGGTTCTGGGTCTTGGGGTCCATCTCCCAGGTGCCAGCACCCAGCACCCAGGTCCTTCTCCCCGTCTTTCCATTGACAAAAACAGTCTTCTTCGCGCCTTCGCGCCTTGGCGTGCCCCTCTCCCCTGGTCCCTCTCCCCAGGTCCCATCACCCAGGTCCAAGGTCCCGCCTCCCGTCTCCCGATTCACCGTATGAAATGCCCAATGACAAATGTCAGATGATCAATGAAACCGTGAAAGTCGGCAAGAAGTGGCGGGATTTCGATCGGTCCTCGCCGCGACGAAACTCGGCGCAGTGGGCGAATCGATCAATTGTGCCGAGAGATCGGGCCGCGCCCGGCGGGCGCGGCCTACTGTTTGCCGCTGAGTAGCGCCCGTCCGCCGGACGGGCACGGTGACAATCGGCACGGTACGGGGGATGCCGATCCGTTCTCGCCGCGACTCGAACCAGAGGGTGAATGGCTCAACCGTGCCGCCGGGTGAGCGGGCCGCAATCGGTGTCCTGCCGCTCCATGACCGCGGCGAAGAAGCCCTCGCCTTCGGTGGCGATGGGGAAGGTTCGGAAATACCCGTCCCGGGTGATGAACTGCGTTTCGGCGGCGTCGGGAGGCAGCGGGCGGAAGGCGCCGGCTGCGTGCTCCAGGAACTCGTCCACCACCGCCTCGTTCTCCTCCGGCTCGGCGGAGCAGGTGGCGTAGACCAGGATGCCGCCGGGGGCCACCAGGCCGGCCGCCGCCGCCAGGATGGGGCGCTGCAGGCGACTGAGGCGGAGGATGTCTTCCTCTTTGAGTTTCCAGCGCAGGTCGGGGTTGCGCTGGAGCGTGCCAGTGCCGGAGCAGGGAGCGTCCACGAGCACCAGGTCGAAGCCGGCGGCCGGCAGCGGTGGGGCGGCGGCGTCGCCGACAACGACGGCGATCCGGTCCAGGCCCAGCGCGGCGGCGCGGCGGGCCAGCACCGCCAGCCGGGCGGGGTGGCTGTCCATGGCCGCCACGTGCGCGTCCGGAAAGCGTAAGGAGAGGGCGAAGCTCTTGCCGCCCGGCGCCGCGCAGAGGTCGGCCACGGCCCGGTAGGGCCGCTCCGGCACGAGCCGGCTGATGGCGAACGACCACAGGTCCTGCGGATAGCACAACCCCGCGTCCAGCTCGCCATCGATGTCACGCAGGGAGCCGTCCACGGCGAGCACCGGCCAATCCGGCCGGGTCGGCCGGACGGCGACGCCTCGGACCGCCCAGGCGGCGGCTAGCGCCGCGGCGTCGGTGCGCCGCGTGTTGGTCACCAGGTAGTGCGCCGGCGGGCGGTTGGCCCGCCGCAGCCAGGCCTCGATCGCTTCGCGAGGATGCCGTTCCAGCCAGCGCTCCACCAGGAATGGCGGGTGCGATGTGAGCAGGGCCAGTCCGGTCGGCGTGGCGGGATCGACGTCCAGGACCGCTTCCGGCCGGCCCTGGCGGGCCGCGGCGCGCAGCACCCCGTTGGCGAATCCGCCCATGCCCCGGTACGGCGAGCGGCGGATCTCGCCGACGGCCTCATCGACCGCGGCGTAGTCGGGCACCCGCTCGAGGAAGAACAGCTGGTACAGGGCGGTGCGGAGGAGGTTGCGCACCAGCGGCGGCTGAAAGCGCGGCGGCCGGCGGCAAAGCCGCTCCAGGACGGCGTCCACGAGGGCGAGGTGGCGCAGGGTGCCGAGCAGCAGCTCGAAGCAGAGCCGGCGGTCGGCGTCGTCTAGGCTCTGGTAGGCGGGCTCGTCGGCCAGCCCCTCGGGCGTGCAGCTGCGGCGGGCCAGCACCCGGCCCAGGTGCTCGGCGGCCAGCCGCCGCGGCGACGGGTGGGGCGCGCGGCTAGGCAAACGCATCCCCCTCGGCGATCCGGGCGCCCCGGGCGAACGCTTCGCCGTCCACGGCGGCGCGGCCCGGCAGCTGCAACTCAAGCACATGCAGCCAGCCGCCGTCGCCGGCCTGGACCGCCAGACGCCGGCCGGCGAGCTGGAGCCGGCCCGGCTGAACCGATTGCGAATCGTGGGCGGGGGCCTCCGCCGGTTCGGCGAGCCAGATCTTGCAGGTCCGGCCGCGGAAGGTGGTCTGGGCCACCGGCCACGGGTTCAGGCCGCGGATCCGGTTGAGCACCTCGCCGGCGGGCCGGGCCCATTCCAGCGGGGCCATGGCCCGGTCCAGGGTGGGGGCGTACGACGCCTCACGCTCGTCCTGCGGCGTGTAGGTGGCCCGGCCGGCCCGGATCAGATCCAGCGCCTCCAGCAGGCAGCGGGCACCCAGTTCCTTGAGCCGGTCGTGGAGGGTGGCGGCCGTGTCAGCGGGCCGGATGGGCTCCGGCCGCTGCACCAGGACGTCGCCGGCGTCGAGCCGACGGACGATCCGCATGATGGAGATGCCCGTGCGGATCTCCCCCTGCAGGATCGCCCAGGCGATCGGCGCGGCGCCACGGTAGCGGGGCAGCAGCGAGGCGTGGACGTTCAGAGGCGCGATCCGCGGCACGTCGAGGATCCGCTGGGGGAGAATCTGGCCGTAGGCGGCCACCACCAGCAGATCGGGCCGCAGGGCGGCCAACTCCGCGTGCGCCTCCACGCTCTTCATGGACGCGAACTGGAACACCGGTAGGCCGCGCGCCGCCGCGAACTGCTTCACCGGCGACGGTGTCACCTTGAGGCCGCGACCCGCCGGCCGGTCGGGCTGGGTGATTACCGCGGCCACCGCCTCGCCGGCGTCGACAAGCGCGGCCAGCGAGGCGACTGAAAATTCACTGGAACCCATGAACACGATGCGCATGCGGCCTCCGCCCCGGTGGGGCTGCGCTATTATCCCAGATTTCCGCCGTCGCGCGTAAGGGATTCAGAGGGCCAGCGTGGCGTCGGGGAGGGAAACGGTCCCGAAGTGTTTCTTGAGGCGCTGCCGGGCCAGCCGGCGGCGGAATGACATGATCCGGTCGACGAACAGCACGCCGTCGAGGTGGTCGATCTCGTGGAGAAAACAGCGGGCCAGCAGGTCGTGGGCGTCCACCTCGTAGGTGTTGCCCTGCAGGTCCTGGCCGCGGATGCGGGCCCAGCGCGGGCGGACCACCGCTTCCGTGAATTCGGGCACGCTCAGGCACCCCTCGTCGCAGCGCTCGGTTTCGGTGGCCGTCTCGACCACTTCCGGATTGGCCATCACGTAGAGGCGGTCCTTGAACTCGCCGTGGGAGACATCCACGACGATGAACCGCAGGCTCACCCCCACCTGCGGGGCCGCCAGGCCGATGCCGGGCGCATGGTACATGGTTTCGGCCATGTCCGCCGCCAGGCGGGCCAGCGCGTCATCGAACACGGTGACGGGAGCGGCCTTGCGCCGAAGCACCGGATCTCCGTACACCTTGATGGGCAGTATCATGGGCGCGCTCCAAATCTCTCGCCTGGTGAGATGCACCGGGCGATGAATATGATACAAAAACATGCAGATATCCGCCATAGGATTCTATACGCTTGGCGAGCTCCGGTGATTGTTGTGATTATATGTGTGTCTGATGTTTATGGTTTTCTGTAAATACTTATTTTTGAATTATTTGCGATTTCTTTTAAAATTATTCATGTAAAAAACTAATTAATTATGTAAAAAATTGTTGATAAATATAATTATTCGAAATAAAATCAGTTTTGTATTTATATCAGCAATTGAATTTAACAGGAGGTTCCGAACGTGAGCAAGTACGAACCGATCGAAAAGTATTTGGCCACGCTGAAAGAGAGCGCCGTCAGCCTGACCTACGACCAGATGGAGGAACTGGCCACGTTCAAGCTGCCGGATTCCGCCTACAAGCACCGGGCCTGGTGGTCCAACGGCAAGAAAGGCGGCTCCAAGTTCTGGCTGCGCGTGAACTGGCTGGTGGATGCCGTCAAACTGGGCGAGTCGGTGTCCTTCCGTCGCGGTGAGGACAAACCGAAGCCGCGGAAGAAGGCCAAGGAGGCCGTGGAGGTGGGCGACCTGCTCGAGATCATGATGTCGCTGGATGTCGCCGACATTCCGGGGATCATCAAGGATCTGCAGGCCCTGATGGTGGAGGGGCTTATCACCGCGGACGAATTCGAAGAGAAGAAGAACAGGCTGCTGGCCCTGCTCTAACGAGACCGGCAACTGCCGAGTACTGCGCCTGCAACAGCATTGGGGCCGGCCCATGGGGCCGGTCCCTTTTTTTGTTTTCATTCATCCGCGCCCTTTGGTAACATGACCATTTATTTCTCCGTCAGGTGGGACGCCCCATGTTCGAACCGGAATTGAAGCGCCTCCATGACGCCGCGCGGCAGGCCGGCCGGATCCTGATCACGGCCACCGAACGGGAGGACGGCGACTCCGTCGCCGCCGAGCTGGCCGTCAAGTACATGCTGGAGCAGGCGTTCCCCGGCAGTGGCAAGGTCATCCACGTCGTCAACGAACGCCCCTGCCCGGCCCGCTTCCTGTTCCTGCACGGCGCGCCGGAGATCGTTCCGGTGGACCAAGCCGAGGCGGCCGGGGCGCGCTACGACCTGGGGATCGTGGTCGACTGCGGCGCCGACCGCGCGGGGCGGGTCCGGCCGCTGTTCATGGCGTGCCCGGTGCGGGTGAAGATCGACCACCACTCCTTCGGCAACGCCGGCGCTTACGACATCGAGATTTGCAGCAGCCAGGTCGCCTCCACCACGGAGGTGCTGTTCGCCATCGTCGACGATCCCACGTGGCGGATCCCCCTGGACGCCCGGCTGGCCAACCTCATCTATGTGGGCATCCTGTGCGACACCGGCGCCTTCCAATACGACCTGACCCGGCCGTCGTCCCACCGGGTGGCGGCCCGGCTGCTGGAGACCGGCTTCGATTTCCCCGATACCGCCGAGCGGGTGCACCTGGTGCGCAGCTTCGCGATGAAGAAGCTGCTGGGCCTGGTGTTGAACCGGATGGAGCGCGATCCGCACGGGCGCTACATCTGGTCGGTGATGGATCAGGAGATGATCCGCCGCTCGGGCGCCACCACCGAGGACACCGGCGACATCATCGACGAGATCTGCTTCATCAACGGCGTCGAGGTGAGCCTGCTCTTCGTGGAGCAGCCGGGCGGCAACGTCCGCATCTCGTTCCGTTCGCGGGGCGCCGTGAACGTGGGCGAGTTCGCCCGCAGTCTGACGCCGCTCGGGGGCGGGCATCCCCGTGCCTCCGGCTGCATGCTGACGGGCTCCTTGGACGCAGTGATCGCCGCAGTCCGGGTCCGGCTGGACGAGCTGCTCCGGCGGCCCGGGCGCATCGGCTGACCGGAGCCGCGGGCAGGGCGGCGCATCCGGGCGCGGGCCGCATCATCGAACCCGATACAGGAGGGTCGGCATGGCGCAACGGCTGGCGGGCAAGCGGGCCATCGTCACCGGGGGCAGCAGCGGGATCGGCCGGGAGATCTGCCGGCAGTTCGTCGCGGAGGGAGCGGCCGTTGAGATCATCGGGCGCGACCGCGCCCGCCTCGAGGAGACCCGGGCCGGCTGCGAGGACCCGGGCCGGGTGCGGATCCACTGCGTGGACCTGGAGGACCTCGACGCGGTGCAGGCGTGGGTGCGCGGGCGGACCGACGCCGGCGACGCGGTCCATGTCCTGGTGAACAGCGCCGGCTTTTACCGGGACGTTCGCTCGGACGACGATCCCCGGGGGGATTACACGCGGGTCATGCGGGTGAACCTCGAGGCGGTCTTCGTCATCACCCAGGGGCTGATCCCGCTGCTGGCGGCCGCCGGCGGCGGGTCGATTGTCAACATCGCCTCGACCCTCGGCTACATGCCCGTGCCGGGCTGCAGCGCGTACTCGGCGGCGAAGGCGGGGGTGCTGATGTTCACCCGGAGCGTGGCGCTGGAACACGCCGGGCGCGGCATCCGCTGCAACGCCATCTCGCCGGGGGTGGTGCGCACGCCCATCTTCGAGGCGACCATGTCGCCCGACGAGATCCGCGCGCACCTGGCGCGGATGGCGCCCGCCCATCCCCTGGGACGCGTGGGCGAGCCGGCGGACATCGCCCGCGCCGCCGTGTTCCTGGCTTCCGACGAGGCGGCCTGGATCACGGGCGTGAACCTGCCGGTGGACGGCGGGATATCGCTCACATGACCGCGGCCGCGGGACCGCCGCGCCGGGCAAGGAGAACGAGATGATCGTCATCACCAAGACTGTGACCTTCTGCGCCGCCCACCGCTACTGGCAACCGGCGTGGGACGAGGCGAAAAACCGGGCCGTGTTCGGGCCGTGCGCCAATCCGCACGGCCACGGGCACAACTACCGCCTGGAGCTGTCGCTGGCGGGGGAGCCGGACCCCGAGACCGGCATGATCATCGACCTGAAGGACGTCAAGGCCGTTCTGGAACAGACGGTGCTGGACCGGCTGGACCACCGGTTTCTCAACCAGGACATCCCCCATTTTCAGACCGCCATCCCCACCACCGAGAATCTGGTGCTGTACATCCGCGACCTCCTGCAGCCGGCCTTCCGGGGCGCGCGGGTCCACCGCATCCGGCTGTGGGAGAGCGACGACCTGTGCGTGGAATGGACCGCGGAGGCGCCATGCTCCGCCTGATCCGGCGCTACACCTTCTCGGCGGGCCACCGCCTGAGCCGGGCCCAGTGGGATCCGGAGCGGAATCGCCGCGTCTACGGCCGCTGCGCCAATCCGCACGGCCATGGCCACAACTACACGCTCTGGGTGGCGGTCTCCGGCGAGATGGACCCGGCCAGCGGGATGATCGCGGACCTGGCCGAGCTGGACCGGGTGGTGCGCCGCCAGGTCGTGGACCGGCTGGATCACCGCTTCATCAACGACGAGATCCCCGACTTCCGCGACCGGGTGCCCACGTCCGAGAACCTGTGCCGGTGGATCTGGTCGGCCCTGCAGCCGGCGGTGCCGGGACGGCTCGCGACGATCACCCTTCAGGAGACCGACACCAACGGCTTCGAGTATTCTGGACCGTGAACGGCGCCCGACGCCGGATCCGATCCCCCCATTTCCACCGCGACGCTCAGCCGGTCAGCGCCCGTTTGATGCGGGCGGCGCACCGATACCCCCAACGCAGGGGCGGGTAGGCGGCGCGGATCCACCAAGCCCGGGGGCGGAAGCGAAGCCAGCCGGAGCGCACCCGTTCGATGCGGCCCAGGATGGCGTCGGCCGGAACGGGTCCCTCCACGTCGTGCCGGTTGTCCCCCTGGACGTAGAAGAGCCGCCCCCGCTCGGGATCATCGACGCGGCGCACCAGCCGGTGCGCCACGAGGCGCGTGCCGTCCTGGAAGAGCAGCACATCGCCGGGCCGCAGCTCCTGCGCCGGGACCGGCTGGACCTCCAGGTCGGCGCCGGGGACGATGAGCGGCTTCATGCTGGAGCCGGCGGCGCGGCAGCGCACCGGGCGGCCGGCGCGCAGTTCCAGCTCGGCCACCTGCTCAGCCGGTGGTATCGGTGGGGGCATGGTCCGCGTCCGCCGCTTCGGTCGATTCCGCGTCCGGCCCGGTGGCGGCGGCCGCCTCGGCTTCCTCGGCCTTGGCCCGGGCGTTCTGCAGGACGCGCGTGAACGGCACGTTCTTCCGCTCGCGGATGGCGTCGGCGATCCGCTCGTACATCCGCTGCATGTCCTGCAGCTCGGCGATGGCTTCGGGATCCTTCGTCTTGTGGAAACCCACCGCGTCGATCGCGCCGTTCACCCGTTCGTCGTCGTCAGGCATGGCATCCTCCGGGTTCGAGTGGGGCAGTCGGGCGGGCCGCCGCCGGCCGGCCGGCGGCGGCCAACTGGCCGCACGCCGCCTGGATGTCGCGGCCCCGCGACTTGCGGATCATGGCGGCGAACCGGGCATCGATGAGCACCTGCTTGAAGGCGAGGACCGCCGCTTCAGCCGGCGCGGCGAAGGGAAGGCCGGAAACTTCGTTGTACGGGATCAGGTTGATCTTGCAGCGGAGGGGCTTGAGCAGGCGCGCCAGCCGTCGGGCGTCCGCCGGCGTATCGTTCACGCCGCGGATCAGGACGTATTCGCAGGTGATGCGCTCGCCCGGCGCCAGGGGGAAGTCGCGGCAGGCGCCGAGGAGCTCCGCCAGCGGATGGCGGCGGTTCACCGGCATCAGCCGGTCGCGGACCTCGTCGGTGGCGGCGTTGAGGGAAATCGCCAGCTTCGGGCGGACCGGCTCGGCGCCCAGGCGACGGATGCCGTCCACCAGGCCGGACGTGGACAGGGTGACGCCGCGCCGCGACAGAGCGATGCCGGCCGGATCGACAAACAGCCGGAAGGCGGCCATCACCGCGTCGTAGTTGAGCAGCGGCTCGCCCATGCCCATGAACACGATGTTGGCCGGTCGGCCCTGGAGGCCGAGGTCGGCGGCGATCCGGAAGTACTGGCCCAGGATCTCGCCGGCGGCGAGATCGCGACGGGCGGCCATGCCGGCGGTGGCGCAGAAGGTGCACCCCATGGGGCAGCCCACCTGGGTGGACAGGCACAGCGTCACGCGGTCCGGCTCGGGGATGTGGACCGACTCAACCTCGCAACCGTCGGCCAGCCGGAACAGGTACTTGTGGCAGCCGTCGGCGGACACGACCCGAGCGGCCGTCTCAGGCAGGCTGATCCGGCAGCACGCGGCCAGCTCCTGGCGGAGCGTCTTGGCCAGGTTGGTCATGGCGTCCAGCTCCGTGCATTGGCGTCGGTAGAGCTGGTGGTAGAGCTGCCGCGCCCGGAATGCCGGCTGATCCCAGCGCGCCAGCACCGCCGTCAACTCCGCCAGGGACATGCCCAAGAGGTTCTCCAGATCCATGGTCCGGTACTATAGCACCGGGGTGGGGAAAAATCAAAAACGGTCCGGGCGGCCGCAGGCCGATCCGCCGGCAGCGGCGAAGGTGAGGGGTCAGTGGATCGTCACCCGGAGCCCGCCCAGGAGGGTGATGCCGGGCATGGGGTAGCCGGGGCGATATTCGTAGTCGGTGTCCGTCAGGTTTTCCACGGCCCCGAACAGTGTCACCCGCTCCCGCCAGCTCTCGGGGGTGACGTGGAGGTCGAGCCGGGCGTTGAAGAGGGTGAAGCCGTCCATGGCGACGCGGGCGCCGGGATAGCGCGGATTGGCGGCGAAGCGGCGGCCGATGTACTGGGCGTCCACCGCGACGTCGAGCCGGCGGAGCGGTTTCCAGTTCCAGCCGGCGACGATCGTGTGGCGCGGCGCGTAGGGCGTGTCGTGGGGCTGGGCGTCCAGGAATGTGTAGGCGGCGAACAGGTGATGCGCGTCGGCCGGCCAGACCGTGACCGAGGTCTCCAGGCCGTTGAGCTCGTACTCGGCGATGTTCTCGTAGCTCGGCGGCGGGGCGGCGAAGCGGAGGGCGTCGCGGCCGCGGTCGTGGAAACAGGTGGCGTCAAGGCGCAGCCAGGTGTTGACCACCCGGGATACACCCGCCTCCAGGTGGACCACCCGTTCCGGCTCCAGCTCGCGCCAGGCGTCGCCCCGGCCCCACTGGTCGTACGACACGGCCGCGTACACGCCGGGCAGGTTGAAGCCCCGCGAGAGGGAGACGTGCGCCGTGGTGCCGCCGCGGATCAGGCTGACACCGGCCTGGGGGGCCAGGAATGTGCCGAACGGGTCGCTGACGTTGACGCGCAGTCCGGCGACCGGCGCGATCTTCGTGCTGTCGCCGAACTCGGCGCTCGCCAGCGCATAGGGGGCAGCGTTGCGAAACCGCTCGCCCCGGGTGGGGCCCGCCACACCGCCGATGACGCTGGTGAAGTCGCCGCCGTAGTCGTCCCAGTCGAAGCCGGCCGTCAGCGCCACCCGGTCGCTGCCGCGCCACGTCTGGCGGGCGCGGAAGCCCCAGTTGTGATAGTCGGTGTCGTTGTCCTCGCTCTGCTGCCGGCCGGTGTTCCACTGCTGCCAGTTGATCATGCCGTTGTCGCTGTAGAAGCGGAAGTACCCGTCCCATTGGGCCAGCGTGTTCTCCAGCGTGACCACCGTGAGCCAGTCGTCGGTGTTGAACTGGGCGCGGGGCGGCGGCGGCAGGCCGGCGACGCCCGGGTCGCGAGCGTAGTTGTTCGTGTGGGTCACTGCCAAGTCCAGCCGCCAGCCCGGGGCGACGGCGTAGCCCAGGCGGCCGAAGTAGTGTTGCAGCTCGCCGTCGGCCTGGGGCCGGTGTCCGTCGGAGTGCTTGTATCCCAGCGAGACGTAGGTGTCGAACCGGCCCTGCCGGAAGCCGCCGTTCAGGGCGGTGAGCAGAGTGCCGTAGGAGCCGCCGGCCGCGGAGAGCTCCAGCTCGTGCCCGTCCTGGAGCATGCGCCGGGTGCGGATGTCCACCGCGCCGAAGCTCATGTTGCCGTACAGAACGGGGGAAGCGCCCTTGACCACGTCGATCTGCGCCATGGTGTCCACAGCGAGCACGTCCATGAGGGGGTGGGCCCAGACTCCGGATACGCGGGGGACGCCGTCGACGAGAAACTGGATCTCCGCGCCGGGGCGGCCCGAACCCATGCCGCGGATGAACAGGGTGCCGCCCTCGCCGCCGCCGTAGCTTCCCACCAGGTTGTAGCGGGAAATGAGGATGCCGGGCACGCGGCGCACGCCGGTGAGGATGTCGTGAGCCATCAGGTCGTCCAGCTGCGTCCGCGTGACGCGGGAAAACGTGATCCCGTCGGCGGCGATGTGGTTGCCCTCCACGATCGGGGCGTCGGCGCGGACCTCGATCTCGGTGCGCAGCGGCGGCACGGGCGCATCCGGTTCGCGGCCCGCCGGTGATTCGACGGCCCAACCGGTGATGGCGGCCAGAGCAGCCCAGCAAAAAATCAGGGCGATTCGCGGAGACGTGGACATTACACTCCGTGTTACGTATAATAAATCGGTAACACTATAGGAGTTGGCGACGGTGAGGTCAAGCGGTTTGTGCCATCCGAATCGAGCAACTGACGCCCGTAAGGTTGGATCAAGGATCGTCCGGGCGATGGGCTGGGGGATGCCGGCCGTCCTCCTGCTGACGCTGGCGGCGGCCGGCTGCGGCGGGTCGCTCGCCACGCCGGCGCCGGAGCCGCCGCGGCCGGGGGTGGTGGTCTCGTCCTCCCTGTTGTACGCGATGGTGCACAGCCTGGCCGGACCGGAGACGGAGCTGTACCTGCTCGTCCCGCCCGGTTCCTGTCCGGGCCATTACGACCTGGCCCCCGCCGACGCCCTGGCCATCCAGCGTTGTGACCTGGCTCTCACCCACGCCTTCCAAAAGGACCTCCGAACCCGCTGGTCCGGGCTGGCCCTGCCGGGAGCGCTGGATGTGCTGCCCGACCGGGGCTCCGCGCTCATCCCCGACAACTACCGGGCGGGGCTGGCCGATGCGGCCGATGTCCTGAGCCGCCGGTTTCCCCGACAGGCGCCGGTGATCCGCTCTCGCCACGCGGCGGCCGATGACACCGTGCGCCGGCACACCGAGACGGCGATGGCCGAATTGCGACGGCTGGGTCGCGGGGTGGGGGTCGTCTGCGACAGCCGCCAAGCGGAATTCCTGCGGTTCCTGGGGATCGAGGTGCGCGGCACCTGGCTCGCCGGCGCCGACCCCTCGCCGGAGCTGATCCGGCGGCCGCCGGGAGACGTGGCTCTGCTGGTGGGCAACCTGCAGTCGGACCAGGCGGGCATCACCGGGCGGCTGGCGGAACAGTGGGGCCGGCCGCACGTCGTGCTCAGCAATTTCCCCACGGACCCGGCGGGACATTACGATTACCTGGCGTATTTCCAGTCGCAAACCCGCACGCTTCGGGAAGCCCTCAGCCATGTCCGCCACGCCGCTCGTTGAACTGACCGGTGTGAGCGTGGAGCGAGGCGGCCGCCGGCTCCTCCAGGACGTCAACCTGCGGGTGGCGCCCCGCGAATTCATCCTGCTGCGTGGGCCCAACGGCGCCGGCAAGACCACGCTGTTCGAGACAATCACCGGCTTCGCGACGCCCACCGCCGGGCAGGTCTGCGTCGCTGGGCAGCGCATGCTCTGGTCGAACCGCCCGGCGCTGCGGCGCCGGATCGGCTACCTGCCGCAGCAGGCCTGGTTCGACACGCGCATCCCAATCCGGGCGGGCGATTTCGCCGCGCTGGCCCAGTTCGGCGGCTGGGGGACGCGGCGCGGCAGCCGGCACGAACGCGCCGCCCGCCTGGCGGAAATCGCCGGCTACACCGGTATCATCCCGCTCCTGGACCGGCCCCTGGCGGCGCTGTCGGGCGGCGAGCTGCAGAAGGTGGCCATCGCCCGGATCCTGCTCCAGGAACCGCAGCTCATCCTCATGGATGAGCCGATGAACCACCTGGACCGCGCCGCCCGGGAGCAGATCGCCCGGCTGCTGGCGCGGGTGAACCGGGAGCAGGGCCTGGCGGTGATCCTCGTCAGCCACCAGGCCGACGAACCGCCGGAAGCGGCCACCCGCCTGCTGCACCTGGAGGACGGTCGGCTGTCGGCCGATCGACCGCTGGCGGCCGCCGGCGTGCCGCCGGAGGGGGCGTCATGAACCTGCTCGACTGGCTGCACCTCCCGCTGATGCAGCGGGCCCTGTGGGCGGCCCTGGCCGGCGGTGTCGGCTGCGGCCTGCTGGGCGTGCTCATCGTGGGCCTGCGCATCCCGTTCATCGGCGTGGCGGCGGCCCACGGCGCCATGGCGGGGGCGGTGGCCGGGCACCTGCTGGGGGTGTCGCCGATGAGCGGCGCCTTCGCCGGTGCCTGTCTGGCCGTGTGGCTCATCGGTCCCATCATCGAGAAGTCCCGTCAGGAGCACGAGCTGGCGGTGGGCATCGTCTTCTCCACCATGCTCGGCCTGACCTTCATGGGGATGTCCCTGGCGGGCGGTGAGATCAACCGCCTGCTGGCCCTCCTGTGGGGCAGCATCCTGCTCCTGCCGCCGGACCGGCTGGTCTGGATGGCGGGGGCCACGGCCCTCGTCGCGGCGCTCATCGTCGGGTTCTACCCCGGCCTGCGGGCGCTGCTGGTGAGCCGGAAGCTGGCCGCGGCGGCGGGGCTCCGGGACGCGTTTCTGATGGGCCTGGTGCTGACGGTGGTGGGCCTGTCGGTAGCGGTCTACCTGGAGGCGCTGGGCGGCCTGCTGATCTTCGCGGTGCTCATCGCGCCGGCAGCCACCGCACGGCTGTTCGCCCGCAGCCTGCCGGCGCTCTTCGTCGCCAGCGCCGCGCTGGGCGCGGGCGGCTGCCTCGCGGGCGTGCTGCTGTCGGCCTGGTGGAACGTGGGCACGGGCGCCATGGTGATCGTCGTGCTCTGCGCCGCGTTCTTTGTCGTCCTGATTTTCCGGCGCCGGGAGGCGACCCGCTATGACTGATCCGCACACCGACAAACGGGCCTTCTTCGACCGTCATGCCGACGGCTGGGACGCCGACTACCAGGATTCCCGCGAGTTGCCCCGCCTGCGGACGGTGCTGGCGGAAGCCGGCCTGCGCCCCGGGCAGCGCATCCTGGAGCCCGGCTGCGGCACCGGGCGGATCACGTCGGTGATCATGGACCTCGTGGGACCGGGCGGCCGCGTGGTGGGCATGGACTTCTCGCTGCCCATGCTGCGCCAGGCCCGCGGCCGGGAGGCAACGGCCGGCGCCGGCTGGGTGCTTGCCGATGCCCACCGGCCGAGCTTCAGTCCGGGCGCCTTCGACGCCGTGCTGCTCTACAATTGTTTCCCCCACCTGAGCCGCAAGGCCGAGGCGTTGGCTGCCCTGGCCCGTTTGCTGCGGCCGGCGGGGCGGCTGGTCATCTGCCATCTCACCGGCCGGGAGAAGCTCAACGCCTTCCACGCCGGCGTGGGGTCGGCGGTGGCCCACGACATGATCCCGCCACGGGAGGTTGTGAACCGCATGCTGGCGAACGCCCGCCTCGGCCCGGTCATCTGGCGCGAGGCGGACGATCTGTATCTGGTGGTGGGGGAGGCGGGCGCCTGACGGCCGCCACGGGATCCCGCAGCGGCCGCCGGCCGGTCATTTCGAGATGCGGCTGATGGCGGCGTGCAGGCCGCCGAACTCGTTGATCAGGGTGACGAAGCGGTTGGGCACCGGCGCGATGAGCACCGTGCCCGTGCCGCGGAACACGTTCACGAACCCCTCGCCCGAAGCCCAGGAGCTGAACAGCTTCTTCGTGGCCTTTTCGACGCGGAAGTCCAGGTTGCCGGTGCGGGCCACGGCGAAGTTGCCGTCCACAGTGAGCACCTCGTTGTTGAGCTGCAGCGTCTCCACCGGCCCCGGCGCGTTGTACATCACCTTGCCGTGGCCGGCCACGCTGGTTTGGAAGAAGCCTTCGCCGCCGAACAGGCCGGAAATCGCTTTGTTGGTGTACATGTCCACCGTGATGGAGCGGTCGCAGGCCAGGAAGGCGCCGCGGTCCAGGATCCAGGTTTCGCCGCGCAGCTCCAGGATGTTCACCTCGCCGAAGGTGGGCTCGAGGAAGATGGTGCCGCTGCCGCGGTACACCGGCTTGACGGCGCGCTCGCCGGTGAGCTTCGACTTGATGAAGCCGCCGGCCGAGGGCGCCTGGACCTCGATCTCGATGTTGCCGACCATGTAGTGGAGCGCGCCCGCCTCCAGCACCACTTCCGCCTGCTGGAGGGTGATCTTGGGCATCTTGTAGTACTCGGTCTTCAGCACTTCAAACTGGGTCGCCCCCTGGTAGGCGGCGGCCGGCGCGGCCTGCACCGGCGCGGCGGGCGCGGGTGCGGCGGGCGCGGCCTGGAACAGCTGGGGCAGCACCGTGCGCAGCGGCTGCCAGTTGGGCATCCCGTCGCCCCAGCAGAAGGTCTCGCCGTTGACCCGGCCGGCCTGGACCATGGCCCCGATGTCCTGCGTCGACAGCGGCCCCACCTGCTGGTTGTTTTCCAGAATGAACAGTGTCTGACTCATACTCTTCCTCCTCGGCGCGTTAAAAAAAACACCGGACGCGGAGGTCCGGTGTGTGGTTTGCCGGCGTTCCGCGTGCGAGCGTCAGCGTTTGCGCAGACGCTCGATGGCGGACTTCAAGCTGATGCGCATGCGGTCCAGCGAGTCGGCCAGGCGGCCGATCTCGTCGCCGCCGGTCTTGACCTGGATCGGGACGTCCAGGTCACCCAGCGAAATCTTGTTGGCGGCCTCGGTGATCATCTCGATGGGCTTGGTCATGCGGGTGGCGACGATGTACGTGAGCAGCACCGAGAACAGGATGGCCGCGCCGATGACGATGATGATGAAGTTCCGGATGTAGTTCTGGAACTGGCGGAACCAGGTCTCCCGGACGCTCACCGAGTAGATGCCGATGATCTGGTTCGAGATGTCCTTGATGGGAACGTAGGCGCTGACGTAACTGATCTCCCCGATGGTTTCGGTCCCGATGAACTCCTTGCCCTGGTTGAGAACGTAGTTGAAGATCTCCTGGGTGATCGTCTCGCCCACGCCGCGTCCGGCCGCGCCGCTGCGCGATGACGCGACCGCCGTCTCCCCGAGGTACAGGGTGGCCGATCCCGCCTCGATGTTTTCCTTGTAGACCATCTGCTTGAGCTGGTCGACAAGCTGGTTGTCGTTGTTGAGGACGTCGCCGGCCACCAGCGCCCCGCGGACCTCCTCGCCCATGATCAGCGGCACCACCACTTCCATCCCCAGTGCGGCTTCGATCTGCTTCTTCTGGGTGCCGACCGCCAGGGCGTCCTCCAGCTTTTCCTGCGACATGTAGTCGATAGGCAGCTTGACCGAGCCGTACACCACCTTCCGGTTGCTCAGCGCCTCGCGGAGCATCGGATCCATGGCGGCGAGGTCATCGTTGCGCTGGCTCGGGTTGTTGACGCGGTACAGCACGCGCCCCCGGCCGTCGGTCAGGGTCAGGTAATCGATGCGGAGCTGCTGTTTGACGATTTCCAGCACGTTGATCGCCTTGCGGCGTTCCAGGTCGGACTGGCCGACCGCGGCCGGCGGAGCCGCCGCCGGATTGATCGCGGTGATGAAATCGTACTGCAGCGCGTTGATGGCCAGCAGTTTGGTGTTTTCCTTGATCTCGTTCATCCGCTGCGCGTACTGGGTGGTGGCGATGTCCGAGTTGGCGCGAATCTTGCCCAGGGATTCGTCCAGCGTCTTCTGGGTGACGATCACCACGATGACCGCGGCGGAGATGATCAGCGGGATCACGATGGCAAAGAGAGATAAACCCAGCAGTTTAGTCCGGATTGTGAGTTTCAAAGTTCACCTCGCCAGGGGAATCGGTCAGATATTCTTGATGATTTCCAGCATGTTGCGCTGGAATTCAATCATCTTCTTCGGGTCGTTGATCTCACCGCTGAGCAGCTCGATGAGCTCGGGCAGCTTGTCTTTGGGGAACGCTTCGCGCGATTCGCCGAGGTTGCCGATATGATCGTCCATCACGATGGGAGCCAGGGGGCCGATGACCTTGGCCATTTCCCGCTCGACGAGCTGAAAGATGCCGGGGTCGATCCCCACCTTGCGCTCCTCCCGGGTCACCGCCTCGCCCATCATCTCGATCAGACCGGCGTTGAACAGCTTGCAAAACGCCTTGCTCACGTCGAGGATGGGGAGCTCTACCTTGCCGGCGATCTCGCTCACGCTGTCGATGCCGTTGATGTGGCGGAGGATGTTCCACTCGGTGGCGTTGAGCGAGATCTCGCTGGGGGTCCCGTAACTCATCTTGAAGACCAGGTTGGTGTGAGGGATCACCTTGCGGATCTCCTGCCAGTCAGCGTCGATCTGCTCGCCGCGGCGGATGATGTCCTGGGCGCCGGTCAGGATGGTCTTGTTCTTGACGGAGATGTTGGGCAGGAAGGTAAAGATGCCGTCGGTCCATGACAGCAGCGCGTACACCGCATTCTCGCCCATGACCGTGTTGTACTTGGCATGAATGACCTCACCGGAGAGGAAATACACGTCGCCGGTATCCTCGCCGCGCTGCAGCGACAGCTTGCCGGTCCGCTGGCTGTTGCAGAGGATCTTCATGATCTCCACCAACTTCAGCTGGCTCAGGTTCCCTTTTAGGGTTTCGCTCATAGTTCACAACCCTTCCGGAAGAATTAACCGACGATCTGGCGGATTCGCTCCGCCTGGGCATACTCCTTCTCGTTCAGCTTCTCGCGCGAGAGCACCGAGGTTTTGCGTATCCGCACCGGCTGGGCCAGCTTCTTGTAACGCTTGTCGGAGACCACCTTCGACAGCGCCACATTCATGGTCAGCCGCAGGTGGGCCTTGTTGAGGTTCTTGTCGCCCAGCAGGACCAGAATGGTCTCCTGCACGCCCAGCTTGGTGGGGACCAGCAGGCGCACGTTGTTGTACACGATCAGCTTGCCTTCGACAAAACTCACTTCGGCTTCGGAGATCTCGTCGCCGGGCAGCTCGAGGACACCCAGACACTGGACCATCTCCAGGGCCCCGGTGGCGGTGAGGTTGGCACGGCCCAGCCGTTCGGTCTGGGGAAAGAGGAGCTCACCGCGGTTGTTCACTAGGTAGGCGGAGCGGACGCCCATGACGGTGCTGACTTCATCCACAAATTTGCCGAGTAGATCTTCCATGGCTGTCCATTATTTGAGAATTTCGTAAAACTTGTCCAAGTCCAGGCTGGACGCGGCGTAGGCGTAATCAGCCGCCAGCAGGGCCCGAGTCCGCTCGCGGAACGGCTCAAGGGGGAAGGCGACCCGGGCTGCGATCATTTTCTCCAGAACGTGCCGGATGAGCCGGAACGTGGCTTCCGCGATGACCCTGGGCTTGTCCTCCGCGTGCAGTTCCAGCCGGCCGTCCTGGTAGGAATACTCCGCCGCGAACGGATCCAGGAAGGGGAACTTGTCCGCCAGCTCCAGGCAGGATTCCCGGAAGAGGTGGTTGAAATCAAGTCCACGCTTGTTGTCCGCCGGGAAATCCTTCCGGAATTCGTTCAGCAGCGTTTCCATGACCACCCGGACTTCGTCCTGGGTGATCTCCACCTCCGCCGGTGTGGGTGCGACTTCCTGCCCGGTGGCGCGGTAGACGTTGAACACCGCGCCCAGGTCGCGGGATCCCTCGATGATCTCGTTGATGGCGGTCGTGCCGGCGATCAGGTCCTTGCCCAGCAGGGAAATCAGCGCGTCCACCGGCTGCCCGTCCTGGACGAACAGGAGGCCGTAGCCGATATTCTTCTGGAAAATCACTTCCACGAAGTGGTCGTTGGGATCGCTTTCCAGGCGGCTCAGCAGCTTTTTGGGGTCGGTGAACTCGCTGGAGATGTTTTCGTGGATTTTCTCACTGCCCAGGTAACGCGAGATGAAAAAAACGGCTTCCGGGGGCAGCTGGTAGGTGGAGATGAGGAGGTTCTCCTTCCGGCCGATCTGAAGGATGGCGCCCAGGTGCTGGCGACCCAGCAGGTTGGCATCCCCGCGGATCCGGACGTTGGCCACGGCGCCGCCTTCGAGCAGGATTTCGCCTTCGTGCTTGACCCCCACCAGTTCGATGAGACCGGAGAAAGAATTGCCTTTGAGTTCCTCGAGCAGTTTGCCAAGGTCCACGAAATAGGAGCTGAGTTCCTTATGAACCGGCTTCCCCTTCGGAATGATCATCATTGCCGCTCATTGATATAGGTTTGGAGTTCCTTCATCACCTGGGGCTCAGCCAGTTTCAGGTTGGCCTGCGGATTGAAAAAGACGCCGATGAGGTGGGGATCCCGGTCCACCAACATCAGGGTTTTGTCGTTGAAGTTGACGGTGATGCTGTCGAAATAGCTGATCCCGGAGTTCTTGCCGACGTTCTGCAGCTTGGCCGCGCAAAACGACAGAATCTGGGCGTAGAGTTCCACTTCCTCAAAGCTGCTGTTGGACAGGGGCGTCCCGTCCTTGAGCAGGGTGACCGCAGCGAGGACGCCGTCGATCTGCATCAGGTTCTTGATGAGCTTGATGTGGACCTGATCCTGGCCGGCCTGGCTTTCATCGAAGATCCGCATGCCTTCGAGGATCAGCTCGGACCACTTGATCTCGTTGGTCTTGATGTTGGTGCGGATGCCGTCCTCGATCTTGAATTCGCCTTCCGTGAGGTGGATCGCCTTGTAAACGGCTTCCGGGCCCACCAGGTTGTCGAACTGGGCGTGGGGGATGTCGCCGTTCTCGAAATAGATCACGCCGATTTTCCCCCGGTAGTTGAAGGTCAACTTGGCGGTTTTCTTCTCCAGGCAGTTCAACTGAATCAGATTGACCAGATTGACTTCCTTGAGATTCCCAATCAGTGCCATTTGGTTTATCCAGTTTTTAGAATAAGTTGCCCGGCCGTTGACGGCATAATTCAAAGTATCACGGCCTGTCAATTCATGTCAAGGACCATTACAGCCCGAAACGCGCGGAAAACAAAGACTTCAACGGTTTTTCCAGGCCGGCGGCCGCCGCTCCACCCAGGCGGCCACCCCTTCGCTGAAATCCTCCAGGTCGGTCAGGATGTTCAGGTAGTCGGTGTACGACTCGTCGATGAAGCGCTGGAAGGTCTCGTGCTTGGCCCGGCGCAGGTTGCGCAGCATCAGTCCGGTCACCGGCGTGCTGATGGTGGACAAATGCGCCAGGGTCTTCTTGAGTTCGACCACGAGCTCTTCGCGCGGGTGCACCCGGGATACCAGTCCTAGCTCGAGGGCCTGGGCGGCTGTCATCTCGTGACCCGTCAGGAAGGTCTGGAGCGACGCGGCGAATCCAGCCGACTGCCCCAGCATGATCGCGCCCACCGCGGGGAAGGTGCCGACGGCCAGGTTGTCGTACTGGAAGGTGGCCGCCGAGCTGGCCAGCACCAGGTCAAAGAAGGGGAGCAGGTCGCAGCCCCAGTTGCGGACTTTGCCGTCGACGAGGGCGAGCGTGAGGTAATCCACGTTGAGGAGGAACTCGCAGATGTTGCGGAAGCGCTCCAGAGCGGAGAATACCATCTCCCGGGTGTGCTCCGAAAAGTCCAGGCCGCCGATGAAGCTGGGACCCGAGGCGGACACAAGCAGGGCGGCCGTTTCCGCCTGGCCGGCGACCGACTCCATCAACTCGCTCCATTCGCCCAGCAACTGCAGCGACAGGAGGTTGTCCGGCGGATTGTTCAGGGTGATGTGGGCCAGGCGGCCTTTAAGCTCGAAGCGGAGTTTCTCGAACTGGGCCGAATCGTCTTGCATGGTCGCCTCCTCGCCATACGGAATGCCGCTACCGCCCCTCGCGAATATGCGATATAATCGGCGGCTGAATTTTGCACCGTGGTGTCAGATATACCACCAAGATGGAGCGAATGCAAGAATCCACCATGGCCCGCGCGCGCGACGTCCAGATCTCCCGGTGCGAGACGCTCGCCGGCGGCTATTTTCTCCTCGGCATCACCGCGCCGGAGGCCGCCGCCGCGGCCGAGCCGGGGCAGATTTTCATGCTCGGCCTGCCCCGGTATACCCTGTCCGCCGATCCGTTGCTGAACCGTCCCTTGAGCGTGCTGGACGCGCCCGGTGCCGGAGCGGACGGAGAGATCCTCTTTCTGATCAAGCAGGTGGGGCGGGGCACGCGGCTGCTGGCCGAATTGCGGCCGGGCGACAAGCTGTTTGTCCACGGCCCGTTGGGCAGGACGTTCCCGGAGCCGCCTGCCGGCGGAACGACGATCTTGGTGGGCGGCGGGGTGGGCATCGCGCCGCTCTATTTCTGCCTGCGCCGCTATCAGGGAAAGGCCCGGCTGGTGTTGTTTTACGGCGGACGCACCGCGGCCGACCTGCCGCTGCGCGATCTTCTGGCGCCCACGACGGCCCCGGACGTCCGGCTGGTGACCGAGGACGGCAGCCTCGGGGAACGGGGCCTGGTCACGGAGCCTCTCGCGCGCTATCTGAAACAGAATGCCGCGGACCGCATCTATTGCTGCGGCCCCAACGCGATGATGGCCGCCATCCACCGCATCGGTGCCGCGGCCGGCCGGCCGGTGTGGGTGTCCATGGAGAATCGGATGGGTTGCGGCATGGGCGTGTGCCTGGGCTGCACGATTCCGGTGCGCGATGACCGCGGCGCCGCCATGCTGCGGGTATGCGCCGATGGCCCCGTCTTCGAGGCCGGACGGATCGACTGGGAGCTCATCGCCCGGTCCCCAATCTAGTTCGCGGAGCGCCGATGGCCAAGCTGAAACTGATCCTGATCGCCGTGCTGTTCGTCGGAGTGGTGGGCTACCTGATCTACTCGGGCCTGCAGGAAACCACCGTCTACTATCACACCGTGGACGAGGTGCTGGCCGGCCAGGCGCATGACGGCGGACGGGGCGTGCGGGTCACCGGTACCGTCGTGCCCGGCTCGGTCCGGCGGGCCGCGGACGAGCTGGCCATGGATTTCCAGATCGCCGATCAGGCCGACCGGCCCGCCCTGACGGTCCATTACCAGGGGGTGATCCCTGACAATTTCAAGGAGGGGATGGCCGTTGTCGTGGAAGGCGACCTCAAGCCCGGACGTCGCGAGTTCGACGCCGCCACCATCCTGCTGAAATGCCCCTCGAAGTACGAGAAGGCGCCGGAACAGTCCTGACACCCGTCATCGAAAGGCAGAATATATGGTGCTGGTGGGCAATTTCCTGATCGTCGCGACGTTCGTCCTGCTGCTCTACGCCGTCGCCGCTGCGGTGGTGAGGCTCCGGACCGGCCGGCCCGCGTGGACCGACACCGCCTGCCGGGCCATCTACGCCGCGGCCGCCCTGGCCACCGGCGCCGCCGGGCTTCTCCTCTGGGCGCTGGTCCGGAACGACTTCCGGCTGGAATACGTGGCAAGCTACACCTCCACGACTCTGCCTCTGGTCTACCGGATCACCACCTTCTGGGCCGGCCAGGCGGGTTCACTCCTCCTCTGGCTGCTCCTGCTGTTGCTGTTCGCCGCAGGGGCGCTGGCCGGATTCCGCCGGCGCCACGCCGCGGTGGTCCCGCCCTTCATTCTCATCACGGCCGCCTCGGGTCTGTTCTTCAACCTGCTCCTGCTCCTGTTCACGAATCCGTTCCAGCGGTTGGACGTGGCGATCGCCGAGGGGCGGGGCCTGAACCCGCTGCTCCAGAACGTGGGCATGATCTTCCACCCGCCGATGCTGTTCGTCAGCTACGTGGGCTTCACGGTGCCGTTCGCCTTTGTCCTGGCCGCGCTGGCCGCCGGCGCCATGCCGCCCGACGGGCTGAAGATCATTCGCCGCTGGACGGTGTTTTCCTGGCTGTTCCTCACGGTTGGGATCATCCTCGGCGCGCAGTGGGCCTACGTGGAGCTGGGCTGGGGCGGCTATTGGGCCTGGGATCCGGTGGAGAACGCCTCGTTCATCCCGTGGCTCGCGGCGACGGCCTTCCTGCACACATCCATCCTGCAGGAACGCCACGGGGTGTTGAAAAAATGGAATGCGTTCCTGGTGGCGCTCACATTCCTGCTGTGCATCTTCGGCACGTTCATCACTCGGAGCGGCTTCATCGAATCGGTGCACGCCTTCGAGCGCTCCACCATCGGGTATTACTTCCTGATCTTCATGGCGGTGATGCTGGCCCTGACCGGCGGCGTCATCGCCTGGCGCCGGCAGCTGCTGGCGCCCGACCGGCCCCTTGACAGTTTCCGCTCCAAGGACGGACTGGTCGTGCTCACCAACCTGCTGTTGATGGGCTTCCTGGTCGTGGTGCTGGCGGGGACCATCCTGCCCACGCTGTCCGAACTGGCGGGCGGCCGGAAAATCGCCATCCAGGCGCCGTTCTTCAACGCGGCCGTCGTGCCGTTCGCCATCGCTTGCCTCGTTTTGCTGGGCGTCTGCCCGGTGGTGGGCTGGTACCGGGCCACGGCGGCGGCGTTCCTGAAGCCCGTGCTGGTGTTCCTGGCGGTGAGCCTGGCGGGTTTTGCGGCGACGGCGGTCTGGCTGCGGGGACACCTCCCCGCGGCGGTCCTGGCCGGCTTCGGACTGGGCGCCGCAGCGGCCATCGTCATCGACGTGGCGCGCTCGGCGTGGGTCCGCCGGCGGACCACCGGCGAGGGACCCGGCGCGGCGCTGGCGAACCTGCTCCGGAAGAACACCCGCCGCTACGGGGCCTACCTGGTCCATCTGGGCGTGGTGGTGTTCTGCATGGGGATCGTGGGATCGGCGTACTTCAGCCAGTCGTTTGACGCCACAGTGGAGCCGGGGCAATCGTTTGAGGCCGGGCCGTACACCGTCCGCTACGAACGTTTCGACCGGGATGCCGATCCGGAGAAGGAGATCCTCCACGCCGAGCTCCGCGCGCTGGAGGGCGGCCGGACCGTGGCGACACTTCGGCCCGAAAAGCACTTTCACCGCCTGTTCGAGCAGCCGATGACCGAGGTGGCCATCCATTGCACGCCGGTCCGCGACCTGTACGTGATCTTTTCGCCGCTCAGCCTGTCCGGCCGGGCCAACTTCAAGGTGCTCATCAACCCGCTGGTGCTCTGGATCTGGGTGGGTGGCATCGTGATCACCCTGGGCGGACTGCTGGCGCTCCTGCCGCGGTCCCGTCGCGCCCTGCTCCGGGAGCTGCCGGCCGAGGAGGCATCATGATCGTGTCGCTGCTGGTGCTGGCCATTCTCGTCGCTGTGGTGCTTTACGTGCTGTGGCCGTTGCTCGGCGGGGCGCCGGCGGCAACGGTCGCCGCGGACGACATCCCCCCGGCGGCCGACCGCGAGGCGCTGGACGCGGCGCTGGCCGACCTGGAGTACGACCGGCGCGCCGGCAAGCTGCCGGACGAGCCCTACGCCGAACTCAAGGCGCAGCTGGAGGGCCGGCGGCGCGAGATCCGATAGCCCGAGCGAGCGTTCCGGAATGCCCGACAACGGCGTGCCAGTCCTGTCCCTGCGGGAAGTGCGCAAGCACTTCGGCGACGTGCCGGTGCTGCGCGGCATCAGCCTGGATGTCGCCCCGGGGACGTTCCTCGCCGTGGTGGGGCCCAACGGCGCCGGCAAGACCACCCTGTTCAACTGCATCTCCCGCGTCATGCGGCCCAGCTCCGGGACGATCCGGTTTCGGGGCGAGGACATGAGCGGGCGCGACCTCGAGTTCCGCCGGGCGCTGGGCTACATCTCCCACCAGCTCTTTCTCTACCCCGAGCTGACCGGGCGGGAGAACCTCCGCTTCTTCGCGCGGCTCTATGACCGGCCCGGCGATCCGGCCGCCCTGGATGAGATTCTGGCCGGGATGGGACTGGCGGCGGCCGCGGACCGGCCGGTCCGGACCTACTCCCGCGGCATGAAGCAGCGGCTGGCCATCGCCCGCGCCCTGCAGCACCAGCCGGAGCTGGTGCTGCTGGACGAGCCCTTCACCGGCCTGGACCAGCACGCCGCGGCGATCCTCCGGGACCTGCTCCGCAAGCTCAAGGGGGAGGGCCGGACGATCCTGATGATCAGCCATCAGCTGGAGCACGCCGCCGAGCTGGGCGACCGGATCCTCGTGCTGGTCAGCGGCCGGATCCGCGCCGATGTGGCCGCGGCCGAAACAGGGCCGGACCGTTTGGCGGCGCTCTACCTCGATGCCGTGAGCCGGCACGGGGGGGCGTCGTGAGCATCCTGCGCCTCGCCGCCTGGGTGGCCTGGAAAGATCTCCGCCTGGAGCTGCGCACCCGCCAGAATTTCCTGACGACCCTGCTGTTCGCCTTCATCGTCATCGTGGTGTTCAACTTCGCCTTCGATCCCGGCTCCCGGGCGGCGCGCGAGAGCGCCCCGGCCATCCTATGGGTGGCGTTCCTGTTCGCTGGAATCCTCAGCCTGGCGAACGCTTTCGCCACGGAACGCGAGGAGGGGTGCATGCTCGGCCTGCTGCTGGCCCCGGTGCCGCGCGGGGTGATCTTCCTGGGGAAATTCCTCGCCAACCTGGCGTTCCAGACCGCCATGGAGGCGCTGATCCTGCCCATCTTCGTCGTCTTCTTCGATGTCCGGTTCGCCGGCGGCTTCCTGCCGTTCCTGCTGGTGGTGTTGCTGGTGAACGTGGGCTTCATCGCCGTGGGCACGCTGTTTTCGGCCATGACCATGGGCCTGCGCCTGCGCGAGGTGCTGCTGCCCATCCTGCTGTTCCCGGTGATCGTGCCGGTGGTCATCGCCGGCGTCAAGGCCACCGCGCTGTTGCTCCAGGCGCCGGCGGCGTCCGGCTGGATCCCCTGGGTGCGGCTGCTGGCCGGTTTCGACTTGATCTTCGTGGTAGTATGTTACGCGGTCTTCCGTTACGTCGTCGAGGAAGCCGCCTGACGAACCGCCGGCGCGGACCGGCATCCCGACATCCGAACCGACAGCATGACAACGGACACCCGACACACTGACACCTGGGCCGCCGCTCCCGCCGGCGGACGCGCCGGTTTTGCGGCTCTGGCCGCCCTGACGGCGGCCGCCCTGGTGGGGGCGCTCTACATGGTGTTCCTCTACGCGCCGCGGGAGCGCGAGATGGGAGAGGTGCAGCGCATCTTCTATTTTCACGTGGCCTCGGCCTGGCTGGCCATGGTGGCGTTCGCGGTGGTGTTCGCGGGCAGCATCCTGTACCTGTGGCGCGGCCGGCTGCGCTTTGACCGCTGGGCGGCGGCCGCGGCCGAGATCGGCGTCCTGTTCACCACCATCGTGCTGGTGACCGGTCCGCTGTGGGCCCGGCCCGTCTGGAACACCTGGTGGACGTGGGATCCGCGCCTGACGTCGTCGCTGATCCTCTGGCTCATGTACCTGGTGTATCTCGTGCTGCGCGGCAGCCTGCCCGAGAGCCCCCGGATGCGCCAATTCAGCGCCGTCTACGCCGTCGTCGCCTTCGCGGACATCCCCATCGTCTTCTTCTCCATCCGTTGGTGGCGCAGCATGCACCCGGTGGTGGTCTCCGGCCAGGGGATGAACCTAGAGCCGGAGATGGTCCACACCCTGATCGCCTCGTGCGTGGCGTTCACCCTGCTGTTCGCGCTGCTGTTCCGGATGCGCCTCGGGATCGAGTGGGCGCGGCTGGAGGCCCAGCGCCTGCGCCGGATACTGCTCGAGAGGGAATGACAGATGAACGGCTACCTCTTTGCGGCCTACAGCTTCATCCTGCTGCTGCTCTTCGGTTACATCGTCGGTCTGCACGGCCGGCTGCGGCGGCTGGCGCGCGAGCTCGAAGAGCTCCGGCTGGCCCTGCGCGACGGGGAGGATGCCTGATGGGGATCGCCGGCTTCCGCTGCGGCGAATGCGGCGGGGAGAAATTTCCGGCGGGCGTCCGGCTCCTCCTGTGCCCCGCGTGCGGGGAGAAGATCCACGCCGGCTGCTGGCCGCGTCACCGGGACCGTCACCAGGCGGCGGATTCCGCCGCCAGGCTGGACGCGGACGCGCGCCGCGGCACCATGGGCGACTACGGGATCATCCGCTGGACGGATCCACCCCCGCCCGGCCGCGGCGGCGACTGAATCGGACCTGCTCCTCCGTCAAGCATTTTTTTTGACAACGCCCGGCGGAGCATGTATATTAATCGGGTTTTTGCGAAGCCCCGACCCACACCGCCGCAATCAGAACTGGGATCATGAACTACTGGCTGACGCAAACGTTTTCCGGCTACCTGTCGCAACACATGAACGAACTCATCGTCATCGGCATCGTCGTCCTCGCGCTGTTCATCGTGATCGTCTACCTGACCTTCTTCCGCCGGCGCCACGAACCGGGCATCCAGCAGCTCATCGAGACCCAGTTTCTGGAAAAGACACGCAATCTGCCCACGAAGGAAGAGATCCTCAACGCCATCGTCGAGTTCGACCGCTACCCTTCGTTCATCCGGATCCTGACCGCCGTGCTCAACCAGTTCACCATGGATTACCTGTACAGCTACGGCGAGCTCATGAAGGCCTTCAGCACCCTGGTGGACTTCCCCAAGTCGGCTCCGGGCATCTCCGCCGCTCAACGCGCCGCCATGATCACCATGGTGCGGGTGTTCACCAGCTCCGACTTCATCAGCCAGAAGTGCGGCGAAGTCCTCGACGAGAACTTTGACCGCTTCATGGATGAAGCCTCCGCCAGCTGAGCGGACACACTCGTTTCCAATCACCTCTCTCAGCATTGCCGCATCTTCCAAACGGCCGCCCCGCTGCCGCCGCGTCATCAAGCTGGGGCGTTTCGGGACGCCGCGCCCGAATCCAGCCGGACGTGTCGTCCAGGAGCGGTCGCCCAGCATCATAGATGGGGTAAGCTGCAACGCATATTCCAATCGGGAGGGCATATGAAACCATTCTGGCCCGTTGCCATGCTGCTGATGGGATTGACGTGGGTGGCCACCGCCGCGACGCCGCCCGCGGGGACTTCAGCGGACGGCGACACGACGCTGCCTGTCCTGGTGACCGCCGACTGGCTGGGGGCCCGGCTGCCGGACCCCGAGCTGGTGGTGATCCAGGTGTGCGCCACCCATCGCGAATACCGGCGGGGGCACATCCCCGGCGCCCGCTTTCTGTGGTCGTCATGGCTGATCCCGTCCACGCCGGAGGCCTCCGCGGTGATGCCGGAGCTGGAGACCGCCCGGGCCATCCTGGCCGGATTCGGTGTGGGGCCCGGCTCCCGGATCGTGCTGTACGGCGACTCCGGCCGTGAGACGGCCGTGGCGCGGATTTTCGTCACGCTCGAATACCTGGGCCTGGCCGGCCGGGTGGCCGTGCTGGACGGCGGCTTGCCGGCTTGGCGGGAGGCGGATCAGCCGCTGTCGGTGGTCGCACCGGCGGTCACCGCCGCGCTCCCCGACCTGCGACTCCGGCCGGAGCTGCTGGCCGGCGCCGACTGGCTGAACACCGCGCGGACGCAGCCCGGCGTGGCCGTGGTGGACGCCCGCTCGGCCCCGGCATTCCGGGGTGAAAGCGGCGGCGCGCCCCGGCCCGGCCACATTCCGGGCGCGGGCAACCTGCCGTCCCCCGAGTTGATGGACAAAAGCGGCCGGTTCAAACCGCGGCCGGTCCTCGAGCAGCTCTTCCAGGCGGCCGGGGCCGCACCGGGCGATCAGGTGATCGCGACCTGCAATGTGGGCATGGCCGCCAGCCTGCTGTACCTGGCGGCGCGCCATCTCGGGTACACGGCCCGATTGTACGACGGCTCGTTTGAAGAGTGGAGCGACCGCACCGAACTGCCCCTGGAAATCACGCCGGCAGCGCCGCCGCCCGCCGGTAAATAGCGTCGATCTCCGAATCAGGTCGAAAGAACGGCAGGCTCCCCATGCGGGGAGCCTGCGGTGGCGTCAACGGTTGGGATCGGCGGCCGGGTCTAGGAGCAGCCGCTGGTCTCGCCGCAGTTGGGGCACTTGTAGCAGGCGCCGTTGCGGACCATGATGGACCCGCACTGGAAGCAGGGGGGCGCGTCGGGCTGCAGCTCCAGCAGCAGCGGCTTCTGGGTGGCGGGCTCGGTTCGGGCCGCCTTCTTCGTCTCGGCGGCCGGCGCGGCGGCGGGCTCCTCGACGGGGATGATGCCCAGCTTCTGGTGCTCCTCCTCCGGGAGGAACTTCAGCGCCAGCCATTTGAAGATGTAGTCGAACAGCGATTTGGCGTACGGGATGTGCGGGTTGCCGGTGAAGCCGGACGGCTCGAACCGCGTGTGGGTAAACTTCTCGACGAGGACCTTGAGCGGTACGCCGTATTGCAGGGCCATGGACACAGCCGTGGCGAAGCCGTCCATGACGCCGGAGATGACGCTTCCCTCCTTGGCCATGACCACGAAGATCTCGCCCGGCGAGCCGTCCTCATACATGCCCACCGTGATGTAGCCCTCGTGGCCGCCGATGGCGAACTTGTGGGTGATGGCCCGGCGTTCGTCGGGGAGCTTCTTCCGGACCGGCCGGTAGACCACTTTCTCCTCGCCCGCCGGCTTGGTTTCGGCGGTGGTGGACAGCGGCTGGATCTGCTTCGAGCCGTCGCGGTAGATGGCGATGGATTTGAGCCCCATCTTCCAGGCTTCCATGTAGGTCTGGGAAATGTCCTCCGGCGTGGACTCGTTGGGCATGTTGACCGTCTTGGAGATGGCGCCCGACAGGAACGGCTGGACGGCGGCCATCATCCGCACGTGGCCCATGTGGTGGATGGTGCGGCTGCCCTGCGCCGGTTTCAGCGCGCAGTCGAAGATGGCCAGGTGCTCTTCCTTCAGGAGCGGGCACCCCTCGATGGTGCCGTGCCCTTCGATGTAGTTGAGGATCTTGCGGACCTTCTCGTCGGGGTAGCCGAGGCGCGTGAGGGCGGCCGAGACGGTGCTGTTGACGATCTTGATGCCGCCGCCGCCGACGAGCTGCTTGTACTTGACGAGCGCCAGGTCGGGCTCGATGCCGGTGGTGTCGCAGTCCATCATGAAGCCGATGGTGCCGGTGGGGGCGAGCACCGTGGCCTGCGCGTTGCGGAAGCCGTGCTGCTCGCCTTCCTGAATGACCTGGTTCCAGACCTCGCGTGCCTGCTTGTACAGGTCGGGCGAGACGTTTTGCGGATCGATGTACTTGAGGGCGTCGCGGTGGTAATGCATGACCTCGAGGAACGAGGTCTTGTTCTTCGGATAATGGGCGAAGGGGCCGAGCTGCTCGGCGATCTTCGCCGAGGTGAGGTAGGCCTGGCCGGTCATGATCGCGGTGATGGTGGCCGCGTAGTCCCGGCCCTGGTAGCTGTCGTAGGGGAGGCCCATGAACATGAGCAGCGCGCCGAGGTTGGCGTAGCCGAGGCCGATGGGGCGGAACTCGTGGGAGTTCCGGTCGATCCTCGGCGTCGGGTAGCTGGCCGCGTCGACGATGATCTCCTGGGCGGTGAACACCACCTCGATGGCCTTGCGGAAGCTGACGGCGTCGTACTGCCCGTCCTCGGTGGCGAAGCGGAGCAGGTTCAGGCTGGCCAGGTTGCAGGCGGAGTCGTCGAGGAACATGTATTCGCTGCATGGGTTCGAGGCGTTGATGCGGCCGCTGCTCTTGCACGGATTCCAGCGATTGATGGTGGTGTCGAACTGGATGCCCGGATCGCCGCAGACGTGCGCCGAATCGGCGATCAGGCGCATCAGGTCGCGGGCCTGGAATTCGTGCACCACCTCGCCGTTGGTGATCGCCTTCGTCCGCCAGGGTTCGTTGTTCTCCACGGCGCGCATGAAATCGTCGGTCACACGGACGGAGTTGTTGGCGTTCTGGAAGAAGATGGAGCTGTATGCCTCGCCGTCGAGCGACGCCTCGTAGCCGGCGTGCACCAGGGCCTGGGCCTTGCGCTCCTCCTTGACCTTGCACTGGATGAAGTCGACGATGTCCGGGTGATCGATGTTCAGGATGACCATCTTGGCTGCGCGGCGGGTCTTGCCGCCGGACTTGATCACGCCGGCGAAGGCGTCGTAGCCCTTCATGAACGAGACCGGCCCCGAGGCGGAACCGCCGCTGGCGAGCTTTTCCCGCGAAGAACGGAGCGATGATAGGTTGCTGCCGGTGCCCGAGCCGAACTTGAAGAGCCGGCCCTCGGTCTTGGCCAGCTCCAGGATCGAGTCCATGGTGTCTTCAACCGAGTTGATGAAGCAGGCCGAGCACTGGGGTTTCGGCTCGCAGCCCACGTTGAACCAGACGGGCGAATTGAAGGCGACCTTCTGGTTGACGAGCAGGCAGGTCAATTCGTCGGCGAACACCCGGGCATCGCTCGCTTCCTGGAAGTAACCCAGCTCGGTGCCCCAGCCGGTGATGGTTTCCACCACGCGGCTGATGAGCTGCTTGACGCTGTACTCGCGGCTGGGCGTGCCCAACTGGCCGTGAAAATACTTCGAGGCGACGATATTGGTCGCGGTCATGGACCAGTCGCCGGGCACTTCGACGCCCGACTGCTCGAAGATCACCTCGCCCTTGCTGTTGGTAATGCGGGCATCGCGGGTCTCCCATTCCAACTCATCGAATGGATGGCGGTTCTCCTGGGTGAAAAACCGATGGAACGTCAATCCTTTCTTTGGTTTAGACTGCCGCCGGGTGTTTGAAGACGAAGGTTCCACAGCCACTTGTTTATCGAGTTCCATCCCTGAATCTCCTCCAGAATCGTGCGTAGCCCGTAGGTTTAGCGCAATTGTCCAAATTATGGCGCATGTATCCGAGCATGTCAAACGAAAAGTACTATATTTTGTAGATATAAACGTTCCTAACACTATATATTGTATCTTGTGGACTACGTGTACTTTAGCCTGAACACGCACTTCACGATCCGGCCAAAGCCTTGCGGGGTGGACCGATCCGCGGGAGCCCCCGGCTGGAGGGGCTTTGATGCAGATTGAGCACCGAATTTGTACTATAATTCACATTTATTTGTCGGAGCCGACGGGGCGGCGGCTACCCGAGTGAGGCGGCGCCGGCCATTCTCCGCTGTCGATCAGGTGGGGATGGTGCAACCGGAGATCCGCAACCGCGCCGTCTCCGATCGGGCGTCGCTGCTCATCGCCGCTGCGAGGGTGAGAGATGAAACAGCTCATCGTGAACGCCGACGATTTCGGCGCCAACACGGGTGTCAACCGGGGCATCCTGGCGGCGCATCAAGCCGGCGGGGTGTCCAGCGCCACGCTGATGGCGGCGGGGGAGGCGTTCGCCGAGGCGGCGGCCGTGGCCCGCACCGCGCCGGCGCTCGGCGTCGGCGTTCACCTCGTGCTGGCCGGCGGGCTGCCGCCGGTGGCCGCGCCGGCCGATGTGCCGACCCTGGTGGACGCGGACGGGCGGCTCTGGCGGGATCTCGGGACGTTCGCCCGCCGCTGGGCCGCCGGCCGTATCGATCCGGCGGACGTGGAGACCGAGATCGGCGCTCAGCTCGACCGCGTGCGCGACGCCGGCATCACGCCCACCCACCTGGACGCCCACAAGCACGTGTTCGTGATCCCCGGCGTGATGCGCCGGGTGGCGGCCGTCTGCCGCCGTCGCGGCATCCGAGCCGTGCGCAATCCGTTCGACGCCGATCCGCTGGCGCTCGGACTGGCGCCGCCGGGCGCGCGGCGGCGCCGGTTGCTGCAATGGCTGTTCGGACGATCCGTGCGGCTGGCGCGGCCGGGCTGGCGGCGGGCGGCGGCCGGCCTGTGGACGCCCGACCGGTTCTACGGCGTGGCCGCGACCGGTCTCTGGACGGCCGGCTATCTGGAACGGATCATCGCCGGACTGCCGAGCGGGTGCGCCGAACTGATGACGCATCCCGGAGTGCTGGACGCGTCACTGCGCGCCAGTCGGACCCGGCTCAAGGAGTCCCGGCAGGCGGAACTGGATCTGCTGTGCGACGCGCTGCCGCCGCTCCTGGCGCGGTACGGGGTAACCCTGCGCCCGTTCGCGAACCCGGACGCGTAGCCGCGCCGGACGCGCGGCGCATTCGCCTGCGGCCACTGGAACATTTCCCGCTGAATGGCTGGTGTGATGGACGGCAGCCGAATCCCGGCCGGGAGCGGCTTCAGACGAGACGGCCGTCGGGGGCGCGCAGGTCGATGAAGCCCTGGCGCTTCAGGTGAAGAATGAACGCGGAGAGGCGCTCCGCGGCGGGCCGGACTTCGTCGCCGAACCGCTCCATCAGGTCCTCGGCGATCTGGCCCACGGACCGGTTGCCGTCGCAACGGCCCCAGACAAAGGAGCCGATGGCGTCCAGCTTGACCTGGACGTTGGGCTTGCGGCGTCGCGGCAGAAACAGTCGTTGGGCCCACGCCGACTTGAATCGCGGCACCTCGAGGGCCACCAGCTCCCCCTCCAGATTGATGTGCCCCAGCCGTCGCAGCGGCACCAGCTCCATGAGATTCATTTCGGATTGCGCGCGTTTCCTGGCCATCGTGTCCTGCCCGTCTCCCGCGGATTTCACCAACGCCCCATTTCACCACAAAGCCGCCGGGAACTCAAAGGGAATGGGCGGCCGGCCGGTGAAAAAAAACGGGCGGGACACGTGTCCCGCCCGGATCGGATCAACAGGGAGACCCGCGGCTACATGGCCCGCGGCGGCGCCGGTTCGTCGGGGCTGCCGGCGTTGGACACCGGAACCTTCACCAGGTACCAGCCCACGAACACGAACACCAGCAGGGTGGGGAGGAACTGGAGCATGGAGCCGGACTGCGCGAAGATCGACGGCACGTTGATTTCCATGACCGCCAGGAAGGCGAAGAACAGGCCGATGAGCGCCTCGCCGGCGATGAGGCCGGAGGCGAGCAGCACGCCGGTGTTCTCCACCCGCGCCGACTGGGCTTCGTTGAGCTTCTTGCGGGCCACGACCTTGTCGGCGATCCCGCGGATCAGGCCGCCGAGGAAGATGGCGAACGTGGTCTCCAGCGGCAGGTACATGCCGACGCACACCAGCATCGGGCTCTTGACCCGCAGCAGGATGAAGCCGATGGCCATGAGGATGCCGACGATGATGAGGGGCCAGGCCATGTCGCCGCCGACAATGCCCTGCGACAGGATGGCCATCAGACTGGCCTGGGGCGCCGGGTATTCGGCGCCGCCGAGGCCGGTGCCGCCCCGGGTGATGTCGCCCTGGTGGAGGATCCAGAGCGGGATGAACATGACGCCGGCGGAGAGGATCACGCCGAAGAAATCGCCCACCTGCATCTTCCACGGCGTGCCGCCCAGGATGTGGCCGACTTTCAAGTCTTGCAGCATTTCACCGGCCACGGCGGCGGCGACGCAGATCACCGCGGCCACGCCGAGCACGGCGGCCACGCCGGGTTCACCGCTCACCCCCAACGCCACCATGAGCAGGGCGGCGACGATGAGCGTGGACAGGGTCAGACCGCTGATCGGGTTGTTACTGGAGCCGATGAGCCCCACCAGGTAGCCGGAGACCGCGGCGAAGAAGAAGCCGGCGATCACCATGACGACGGTGGCCACCAGGGCCGCGCCGACGTGACCGCTGAAGTAGTAGTAGATGAAGAACGTGGCGATCGAGGCGAGGATGATGCCGATGAACACCCACTTGAAGGACATGTCCTTTTCGGTTCGTTCCTCGGCGACGCCGCCGGTGGCCGCCTTGCGCACGTCGCGGATGGCGCGCCCCAGACCGGCGGCCAGACTGTTGCGCATGCGGTACAGAGTGAAGGCGGCACTCATGAGCATGCCGCCGATGGCGATGGGTCGGACGACCTTGGACCAGACGCTGTTGGCCAGGGCGATCCAGAGCTGTTCCGCCCAGTGCGCCGGGTTGGGATCGGCCAGGAAAGCGTCCCAGTACTTCTTGTCCAGCAGGTCCTTGATCGCCTCCGGGTTCTTGGTCAGGGTGTCGGTCACTTGGGTCCAGAGGGCGGGGCCGAGGAAATAGAGCAGCAGCGGCACGAACAGGCCCCAGGCCAGCAGGCCGCCGCTGAAGTTCAGGGCCGCCAGCTGTGGGCCGATGATGTAGCCGACGCCGATGTAAGCCGGCGACACGCCGGGGGTCGAGATGAGCGCGCCGCCGCCGGCCTGGGCGCTGCTGGCGGAGTTGATGCCCAGCAGCTTGTCCTTGAAGGCGATGAACGCCTCGCCCTTGGAGGCGAACAGCTTGAACTCCTTGAAGAACTGGATGGCGGCGCCGATGCCCATGGCGGTGAACAGGAACTTGGCCCCGCCGCCCTTGGCGCCGCGGCCGGCCTTATGGATCTCGGAGGCGGCCACCGACTCGGGGAACGGCAGCTCCTTGTCCTCCACCATGACCCGCCGCAGGATGGTCACGAACAGAATGCCGATGAAACCACCCACCAGCATGATGGCGGTGGCCTCGAGGTAGTGGGACAGGGTCATGAAATCCCCCGTCCAGACTCCGGCGATCATGAACGCCGGAATCGTGAAGATGGCCCCGGCGGCGACCGATTCGCCGATGGAGCCGACGGTCCGGGTGATGTTCTCCTCGAGGATGCTGCCCTTGAACAGCTTCAGCAGGGCCATGCCGATGACGGCGGCCGGGTAGGTCGCGGCGATGGTCATGCCGGCCTTGAGGCCGAGGTAGGCGTTGGCGGCGCCGAGGATCACCGCCAGCGGCAGCCCGATGGCCATGGCCCGAAGAGTGAACTCCTTCATGTCCGTCGTCACAGGAACGTAGGGGACGTGCTTCTGATCGGCCATACGCTTCTCCTTGGTGGAGTGGATGAAACGGGATGAGTAAACTGGGCTAGTGTAATGCAACCGTCCGTGAAGATCAATTGAATTTCCGGACGGACGCCGCCCGAACCGCCCGCGGGCGGAGGATTCCACGAAACGGATTCGGGCGAAGTGGGCGGTTGCGGCGGCTTACGGCTTGAGGGTGACGACCGCCGTCCGGTCGCCGATCTCGATCTGCTGCAGCCGCTCCGGGAGACGGAAGCCGTAGTCGGGGTCGTACTCGACGCCGGGCAGGCTTTTCCGGAGGAAGGGGATCACCAGGGCAGGCGGCACGGGGAGCCGGCCCATCTGGATGGACTCGACCTGGACGTAGCACCGGTTGATGATGTCCCGGGTGGGGGCCAGGCGGACCTGCAGCGTCCCGGTGGTCTTGAGGAGGTCGGGGAACGCGTCGCGCTTGTCCGCGGGCAGGTGGTCGTGGACCGCCTGGCCGTTGATGCGGCAGACCAGATCCACCCGGCTCGGCGTCAGGCGGGCCACCGCGCTTTCCAGCCCGCGGGCCGGCAGGTTCTGGCGCTGGAGCTCGTACTGGAGCTGCTCGTTGATCTCCTGCTCGGTCAGCCGCCAGGTCGTCGCGCCGGCGGCCGGCGCGGCGGATGGAACAGCCGCGGCGTCCGGCGCGGCCGCGTCAGCGGCTGCGGGCGCCGCCTCGGCGCCCCGCAGGGACTTCGCGAGCTGCTCCACTTTCTCCACCCGCCGGGGCGGTGGGGGTTTCAGCTCGGTCAGCTCGGGCGCGTCCAGGATCGGCCCCAACAGGTCGGCCGGCCGCGGCATGAAGAGGAGCGCCGCACCCACGGCGAGCACGGCCAGGCCGGCCAGCCCGGCCACGATCAGCAGAATGCGTTTCACGGTTTTATTCATCGGGGGTGTCCTCGGGGGTCGGGTCGGCGGCGGTCGTGTCCGGCCGATGCTCCAGACCGCGGATGATCGCGTCGACGCGCTCCGCCTTCTCCTCGGCGTCGTCATAGAAAAAGAGGAATTTGGGCGTGTGCTTCAATCCCAGACTCGCCGCGGCCCGGGACCGGATGAAGGGCGCGGCGTGTTCCAGGGCGTGCAGCACGTCGGGGCGCTCCGCCGGTGGGCCGTCGTTGAGCACGTACACGCGGCAGGTGTTCATGTCCGGCGCGAGCCGGATGCGGGTGACGCGGCAACCGATCAACCGCGGATCGTCCATCTCGAAGGGGATGACGCCCTCCAGCTCCTCGAACAGGAGCTCGGAAATGCGGGCCATGCGGATCGATGGGTCGGTCATGATGGATGTCCTGCGGCGGAGAATTCCGGCAAACGGTTATGGATGATCCTTCCCCGGAAAAAGATGAACGCGGCGAATCCGTTTCGTCCCGGATCAGACTCCGCTCAGGAGCCGGTCAGCCAAAAACCCGGGCAGATTCGAGAGCTGGATCCGCCGGACGGTCTTGCCGATGTCGTACGGGATCTTGAGGAACGTGATCACGGCCCGGTCCGTGTCCAGGACCACGCAGGAGGCGCGCGGGTCGTAATCCCGCGGCTGCCCGACGGAGCCCGGATTGATCAGGTAGCGGGTCTGGCCGCTCAAGTCGAGCTTGGCCTCGAAGCGGTCGCGCGGGATGAAGTAGTAGAACGAGGAATCGCGCTCCTCCAGCACGAAGAGGCCGGGCACGTGGGTGTGTCCGAACAGGCAGATGGTGGTGTCGAAGCACTGGAAGCTCAGGTAGGCGTCGTTCTCGTAGAGGATGTAATAGTCCTCATCCATGGGCGAGCCGTGGCAGATGGTGATCAGCGGATCCACCCGCAGCGGGCCGGCGGGCAGGGAGCGGACGTATTCCTGGTTGCGGGAGTTGAGCTGCTCCTTCGTCCACTTGGCGCTCAGCAGGGCGTTGGCGTTGAAGTTGTCGCCGCTCTCCACGCCGGAACACACCTTGTCGTGATTGCCGCGGATGATGGCCGTGGGCTTGAGCCGCCGGATGCGCTGGATCACTTCGTTCGGGGTGGCGGCGTAGCCGATGAGATCGCCCAGAAACAGCAGGTGGTCGTATTCGGGCACGTGGGCCAGGACGGCCGCCAGCGCCTCGAGGTTGCTATGGATGTCCGACAAGATGAGATAGCGCATCGTTGTGAGCCGCCTCGGCCGCACTATATCACAGGCGCCGGCCGGCACCAACCCCGTATCCGGCGGGTGGCGGGCGGGTGCGACTCCCCAGTTGCCAGACCAGGCGGGGATGCGTATGATGGAGCCACGTCCGCAACGCCCTGCAAGGAGTGGGTCGCATGAGAAGAATCCTGCTGAGCAGCCTGTGGCTGATCCTGGCCGCCGCGGTGGTCTGGGGAGCCGACGCCGCCGTGACCGAGTCGTCCACCGGCAAGAGTTTCCCGGTCCTGCGCCGGGTGGCCACCGATGCCGGAGACGTCGAGGTCGCCTGCGTGGGCACCGGCGTCCGCACCAAGCTGGTGATCAAAGTGTATGCGCTGGGTTTCTATGTCGAGGAGGCGTATCGCCAGAAGGTCCGTCCCGGCTGGCAGAAGCAGGCACCCACCATCGAGCGGCTGCAGGAGACGCCCGCGTTCTTCGACAGCCTGATGCGCGATGCCTACGTGCGTCAGTTCGAACTGCAGTTCGTCCGGGAGGTGGAGGCGGACAAGATCCAGGACGCCTTCGGCGAAGGGATCGAGGACAACCTGCCGGAGATGAAGAGCAATCCGCAGGTGGCGGCCGACGCCCGCCGGTTCATCGGCTGGTTCAAGAACACGGCCAAGGAGAACGACCGGCTGGTCATCACCATCGGCGCCGACGGCGCCATCACCGCGCACCAGAACCAGACCGAGCTGGGCCGGCTGAAGAATCCGGTGCTGGCCAAAGGGGTGACCGGCATCTGGCTCGGCCGGAAGTGCATTTCCGACAGCCTGAAGGAGGGCCTGGTCTCGCGGTTCTACCGCTAGCGCGTGGCGGCAGCCGTCTCGATTGAATGGGGATGTCCGGGTGCCCGGCCGCCGTCCGGCGGCCGGGCAGGGCGGTCAAACGTTCAGGGAGGCCTTGAGCCGGGTGAAGGTGGTGGCCAGGTCTTCGGGGAGGACGCGAGTCTCGCCCATCGTGGACACGAGGTTGGAATCCCCCACCCACCGCGGGATCAGGTGCAGGTGGAGATGTCCGGCGACCCCGGCGCCCGCGCACTTCCCCTGGTTCCAGCCGATGTTGAACCCCTCCGGTCCGTAGGTGGACTCGATGGCTCGCTGCAACCGCTGGGCCGTGGCGATGAGCTCCGTCGTCTCCGCCGGGCTCATCTCGTGGAAGGCGGCGAAATGCCGATACGGCACGACCATGCTGTGACCGGAGGTGTAGGGGAAGCGGTTCAGCACCACGTAGCAGTATTCCCCCCGGCAAAGCACGTACTCCTCGCCCGCCTGGAGCCGGGCCAGGCGGCAGAACACACAGGCGTCATCCGTGTTGTGCTGTAATCCGGCGATGTAGGCGTAGCGCCAGGGGGTCCAGAGAAAATCCATGCGTCACGAATTGATCAAATCCCGCAGTTCCTTGCCGGGCTTGAAATAGGGGATTTTTTTGCCGGGCACGTCAACCGTCTCGCCCGTCTTGGGGTTGCGTCCCTTGCGGGGGCCGCGGACCCGGATCTTGAAACTGCCGAAGCCGCGCAGCTCCACCTTCTCGCCGTCCTGGAGGGAGTTGATGATGCTGTCCAGCACGGTCTGGACCACCACGCTGGCATCGTGCTTGGTGAGGCTGGATTTTTGGACCAGTCGGTTGACAAGTTCCGCTTTAGTCATGAAGACCTCCCGAGGGATATAGAATGGGATGTGGGATAACCCTAACAGAAAACGGTGTTTTTGTCCACATTAAAATCGCCGGCGCGGGCCGGCGGGCTCATGAGACGGGGCTGGTCAGGGTGGGCGTGACGGGAACGTCGCCGGGAACCTGGCGGGCGCTGAGGCTGATCCGGCGGTCGGCGGAGTTGAGTTTGAGGAGGCGCACGCAGACCGGTTGGCCCACCCGGGCGAGGGCGGTGGCTTCGGGCGGGCAGCCTTCCGGAAATTCGCTGATGTGGCAGAGGCCCTCGAGTCCCTCGTTCAGCCGGATGAAGGCGCCGAAATCCACGATCCGCGTCACCACGCCCTGCACCAGGTCGCCGGGCTGATGACGGTCGAAGAACTTCTCCCACACGTTTTCCTCGAGCTGCTTGAGGCCCAGGATGAGTTTCTGGGCGGCCGGATTGAACTCCAGCACCACGGCCTGGAGCCGGGTGCCGACGACGCGCGCCGGATCGATCGGCTGGCGGATCCAGCTGAGGTCCGACCGGTGGATCCGGCCGACGACCTCGGGCGCCGCCTCCACGAGGAGGCCGTATCCGTCCGCCGCGCAGACGCGCACCTCCAGGCAGTCGCCGGGCTGACACCGCGGCTGAAGCTGCTCCCACGGGTTGGGCAACATCCGCTTGATGCTCAGCGAGAGTCGGCGGGCCTGGACTTCGAGGCTGAGGATCTGGAGCCGGATCCGGTCGCCCGGCCGGTACCGTTCGCGGTACGAGCAATCGAAGGGGTTCCAGGAAATCTCGCTGCGGTGGAGCAGCCCCTCGATGCCGTGCTCCACTTCCACGAACAGTCCGTACGGGGCGTAGCTCTGCACGCGCCCGGTGACGACGGTGCCCGGCGGGATGCGCTCGGCCGCGGTCTTCCACGGATCGGGCTCGAGCTGCTTGTAGCCGAGGCTCACCTTGTTGCTCTCGGGGTCGTGGTGGAGGACCATGACCCGGATCCGCTGGCCCAGCTGGAAGTGGTCCGCCGGGTGATGCACCCGGCCCCAGGAGATGTCGGTCTTGTGCAGCAGCCCGTCGAGCCCGCCCAGGTTGAGGAACACGCCGTATTCGGTTATGTTCTTGACCGTGCCCTCGAGAATCTGGCCGGGGCTCAGCTTGGCCAGGATCTCCTGGCGGAGGCGCTGCTGGCGATCCTCCAGCAGCGCCCGATGCGACACCACGATGTTGCGCCGCGGGCGGTTGAACTGGAGCACCACCAGCTCGAATTCCTGGTTCACCAGCCGGTACAGGTCCCGGACCGGGTGGAGGTCGATCTGCGACCCCGGCAGGAAGGCGCGGACACCCACGTCCACCATCAGGCCGCCCTTTACCACCTCGACCACCCGGCCGCGGACCGTCCGGCGGCTGAGGTAGCATTTCTCGATGTCCTCATAGATTTTGTTCTGGCCGGCCTTCTCGTACGAGAGCAGGATATAGCCGTCGGTATCCTCGGTGCTCTCGACCACCGCCTCGATGAGCTGACCGGAGGCAAGGGTGGCAAAGATCGGCTCGTGCTGGATCTGTTCCAGGGGGATCTTGCCCTCGGACTTGTAATCGATGTTGACGAAGACGAAGTTGTCCTTGACGGACAGGACGGATCCGCTGACGAGGTTGCCGGGCCGCAGTTCGGCCTGCGCCTGTTCGAAACTGTCCAGCAACGACTGGAAATCTTCAGTTTCGAATCCGTCGCTGGAACTGTCCGACCGATCCCATGGGATGGGCTCGCGGTGCATGTCAGCAGGCGCCTCCGCGCGTGGTCTGGCCGCGGTTGCCTGAACGGAGATACCGGGAGAAAAAGACGTGCAGAATCGGCTGGGGTTGAATGGTTAATAAAGGCATCCGCACAGCTCAAGAACAGGAAATCGCCCCTCTTATACGTTAGCGGGCGGAGTCTTGTCAAGCCGGAAATGCCGTCAGCCCTCGTCGGCGCTGAGGAAGAGCGCGAGCAATTCCACCTTGCACTGGTAGACATCCATGAGTGTTTCCCAGGTCTGCGGCGTGGCGCGACCGCCGGCGATGATCCGTTCCCGATCCGCGATCAGCTGGTCGAGCTGGGCCATCTCCGACTGGATGGGTTGCCGGAGTTCGGCGGGCGCCAGCGGCAGGAGCCCCGAGACCTGGGCCTCGAGGAAGGCCAGGGCGTACTGGTATTCCTGCTGGGCATCGGCCAGGGGGTGGTCGATGGTCAGTTGAGTGCGGTCCGGTGCGGGGGCCGCGTCCGGCGGCAGCGCGCGCCACGTCAGCCCGGCGGCCAGCAGGATCAGGGCGGCGGCGGCAGCCCAGACCGGGCGGCCGGGCCGCCGGCGGCGGTCGCGGCGGAACAGTCGCTCGGATTCGGCCCGCTGCCGGATGCGATCGGCCAGGGCGGGGGGAAACTCCGCGGCGGGCAGACGGGCCAGTGCATCGCGCAGGGCGCCGAGCTCGGCCGCCAGGTTGGCGCAGGGGGCGCAGGACGCCAGATGCGCCTGCACGGCGGCGACTTCTGCGGATGGCAAATCGCCGTCCAGCCAATGGGACAACCTCGCTTCCGTCTCGGCGCACGGGTTGCGGTCGTCGGATCTCATGGTGTTTCTCCTTGCAGCAGGTCGCGCATCTGCATCCGGGCGTGGTGCAGCTGGGACTTGGAGGTGCCCACCGAAATATCCAGGATCTCGGCGATCTCCTGGTGGCGGAGCCCCTCGACGTCGTGCATCAGCAGCACCGCGCGGTAGCCGGGCGGCAGCCGCCCGATGGCTGCCTCGAGATCCAGTCGCCGGTGCAGCGCCGGCGCCGCGGAGGCGACGCGCAGCGCGGCCATTTCGCCCTCAGCCGTTTCGGTGGTGGGGGGCTGCCGGCGGAATTCCGAGATGATCCGGTTGACGGCCACCCGGTAGATCCAGGTGGACAGCGCGGCCCGCCCGTCGTACTGCCGGATCTTGCGGAGCAGCAGCAGGAACACTTCCTGGGTGAGATCTTCGGCGGTGGCCGGATTGCCGCTCATGCGTCGGGCCAGGTTGAAGATCCGCGGGCCGTAGCGCTCGAGCAGCTCGCCAAAGGCGTCCTCCTCGCCGCGGACGATCCTGTCCACCAGGTTCAGATCCTCGGACCGGTCGGGCACGGGCCGCGGGAAGTGTTCCATCACCAGACTCACGCTAGAACTGAGCGCCGGGATCGCGTGCATCGCATCCGTTGAGACGAATGAAGGCGGACGGATGGTTGTACCGATGGCGGCAGTTTCATTTCACCACACCAGGCGTCAAATGGAAACTTGAATCTGGCGGGGGATATGGTGAAATAGGGGAGCATCATCCGGAGGTGCGCACTCCATGCGGATCGCTGAATGGATTCAGGCCACGGTCGCGCCGCCCATCGTGGACATCTATGCGCTCGCCCGGGAGTATGACCGGCCCGGGCAGCCTCTCATCAACATGGGCCAGGGCATCCCCGACATGATGCCGCCGGCTGCGTGCCTCGCGGCGCTGGCTGACCGGCTGGCGGATCCGGCGCTCCACCGCTATGGACCCGACCAGGGCCTGCCCGAACTACGGGAGGCGCTGGCGGCCGACTACCACCGCCGTCTGGGCGTCCGGCTGGACCCCGAGCGGGAGATCATCATCACCGCCGGGGCCAACCATGGTTTCGTCCTGGCCCTGCTGGCCCTGGTGCAGCCGGGGGAGCGGGTGGTGCTGGGGGCTCCCTACTATTTCAACCACCTCATGGCGCTGCAGCTGCTCGGCATGACCGGCGTGGAGTGGCCGCTGACCGTGGCGGGCGACCGCTTCGTCCTCGATCTGGACGGGCTGGCGCCGCGGCTGGCGGCCGGCGCGGCGGGCGTCGTCTGCGTCAATCCGAACAACCCCACCGGCGCGGTGTTCGGCGCCGATGATATCGGCGCGGTGGTGGCCGCCTGCGTCCGTCGGGACGTCCCCCTGTTCTACGACGAGGTGTACAGCCTCATCGCGTTCGGCGGGGAACCGGCGGGCCACCCGTACGCGTTTGCGGGCGGGCGGGAGCACACGGTTATCCTGGGCAGCTTTTCGAAATTGTTCGGCATGACCGGCTGGCGGGTGGGTTACCTCATCGCCCCGCCGCCGGTGGTGGAGCAAATGATGAAGGCGCAGGACACCACGGTGATCTGCGCGCCGGTCGCCGGCCAGGCGCTGGCGGCGGAGTGCCTGCGGTGCTGTCCCGATTACCCGGCCGCGTACTGCCGGGAGCTGCGCCGCCGGGTGCGCCGCCTGTCGGCGGCCGTCCGCGACATCCCGGCGCTGGCGTGGCGGGAGCCGGCGGGGGCCTTGTTCACCATGCTGCCCTACCGCCACCCGGAGCCGTCGCGACAGCTCGCGGCGCGGCTGGTGCGCGAAGCCGGGGTGATGGTGATCCCCGGCGCGGCGTTCGGCGGGTCGGGCGAGGGCCACCTGCGGATTTCGTTCGGATTCAGCGACGAGGCGACGATCGCGGAAGCGGGGCGCCGGTTGGCGCGCTTCTTCACCGGGGATCGAAACCGGACGGACCGAAGCCGAACCGCGGCCCCGGGGGCCGGGGGCCGGACGGCCGGGGGCCGGCGGGCCGGGGACCCTGGGGCGGGCGGGACCCCGGGGGGCGCGGACTCTTGTTGAAGTCGCCGTGGTCCGGCCGGAACGGTTTCTTCTCGGGGCGCTCGCGGACCGGCTGGCGGTAGTGGAAATCCTCCTTGGGGATGGCATCCACCACCGCATGCCGCAGCACCAGGATCGACACGTACCGGTCCAGCTTCAGCTCGAAATCGAATTCCGTCGTCCAGTTGACGGCGCCCTCGAAGATCTCGCCTGTGTACAGGGTGATCCGGACCGGTTCCTGATCCTTGATCGCCGAGAGGTCGGCCTGCTTGCGCTCCGACGGTTTGTACGCGGGCTTCTCCTTGACGTCCGACACGAACGGGTCGCGCTTGAGGTACTCGGGCAGCAGCCGGTGGATGCGGGAATTGTAGACGAAGGCGGTGTCAATCTTCTCCAGGTAGCGCAGCCGGCCGCGGCACAGGATCAGGGTGTTGAACTTGCGGACCTTGAGCACCTTGCCCAGCACCACGCCCTTGTCGAACGTGCGGAAGGCCATCACGTATTTTTTCTTCTTGGCCGAGAGCAGCCAGCGCACCCCCAGGTTGAAAACGGGACGCTCCAGGCCCTTGGCGTAATCCATGGTCCACTTTTCCTTGAGGACCATCTTGGCCGAGTAGTAGGCGATGTTGTGCTCCCGGGCCAAAGCCTTGATCGCGTTTTTGTCAATTTTAGCCATTGGTCTCCCCGCCGCGATTGGAATCTCAGGCAACAGACAGCGGTTCAGCTGGAGATGAGCGATTCGAATTCGGGGATCTGTTCCTTCAGTTGACGCTCGATGCCGTACTTGAGAGTCATCCGGGCGCCGGGGCAATGGGCGCAATGCCCCGTGAGGCGGACTTTGGCCGAGCGGCCGACAATCTCCACCAGTTCGACATCCCCTCCATCCCGTTGCAGGAACGGCCGCACCTGTTCGATGGCGGCTCGAACCCGGGCATCGAAATCATCCATCCCGCATCTCCATGCATCCTGCGCGACAGCCCGCGGGGCTCGCGCGTGCAACACGGAAGTATTAGAATCAAATCCCTCCGTTGAGTCAATATAAAATATTGCCGGGTGGGCCGGGCTGGATTATAGTTGAGCCCGAGCGAGGAGCGCGATGCGTCGTTCGTACTTCGTCCAAATCGCCGGGTTGCTGGTCGGGGCCGTGGTGTTCTGCCTGGGCGACGTGGTCGTGTACCGCAACGGCTCCCGGCTGGAGGTCCAGGACCTCAAGATCGGAGACCAGACCATCTCATACAGCATCAAGGGGATGACGGCCACCGTCCCGGTCCGGTACATCGATGTCGAGGCAACCCGGCAGGCCAACGCCGAGCTCGAGGCGGAGCGCGCTCTCAAAGCCGAGGCGGAGGCGGAAGCGGCCGCCCGGCGCCGGGAGACGGAGGCCGCTGCACCGCTGGACGCCGGCGGCGCCGCGCTCGGAGACATGGCCCGGCGCAGCCTCAGCGATGCGGATGTCCAGAAGCTGCTCGACAAATGGGTCAAGCGTCACGCAGACAAGAGCCGTGAGGAAATCGCTTCGGCCGGGCCGGGCGGGATGACCTCGGCGCCCGTCGGCGCGTTCCGGTTGCCGTTCTACATTGAATCCGGCGTGATGATGATCCACGCCCGGGTCAACGACCAAGACGGCGTGCCCTTCTGCTTCGACACGGGCGCGAGCTGGACCACCGTGACCCCCGAACTCGTCCGCCGCGCCGGCATCCCGGTGGACTTCGACACCTGGACCATGGCCCAGACGGGCAACGGCATGACGAAAGTGTACCTCGGCATGGTGGACCGGCTGGTGGTGGGCGACCTCGAGGTCCGCAACCTCCCCGTGACGGTGGCGGAGAACTGCACGGTCAACCTGCTCGGTCAGAACCTGCTGCAGAATTTCAAGGTGTCGTTCGACTACCAGGCCCGCGTCATCACCCTGGCCCGGTGAGCCCCGCGCGCGGCGGCCCCGCCGCGCCTCTCAAACCCCTCAGGTTCCCCCGTACCCCACCGTGACCGTATCGCCTTCGACGACGACCGGCACGTTGCGCCGGTTGCCGCTGTGCCGCAGCATCTCGGCCAGGTGGGCCTCCGATGCGAAGACGTTCCGGTAGACCACCTCGTAACCCTGCGCCGCGAAATCCCGCCGGGCGGCGTCGGTGTACGGTCAGGTGTCCTTGCCGAAGATCACCACGCGGGGTGTGTCCATGTTGCCACCTCCTGGCCTCGGACTTTGGATGCGCACAGCCCGGCGAGCGGATTCAGGCGGCGTCCGCTCACGCCGAATCGGACGAAGCGTCCGACAGCCCGTCCAGCGCGATCCGGTAGGCGTCGTAGGTGGCGCGGTCGTACAGCACGAAGCGGGCACAGCGGGGACGCCCGCAGGCGTGCAGGTACTCGGCCACGGCCCGCAGGGCGATCGCGGCGGCGGCGGCGACCGGGTAGCCGAACGCCCCCGTGCTGATGGAGGGGAACGCCACCGTGTCGAGCCCCTCGTCGGCCGCCAGTTGCAGGCAGGAGCGGTAGCAGGCGGCGAGCAACTCCGGTTCGCCCGCGCCGCCGCCCCGCCACACCGGACCGACGGTGTGGAGCACCCGCCGGGCCGGCAGGCGCCCGCCGGTGGTGGCGACCGCCCGGCCCGTCGGCAGGCTGCCGATCCGGGCGATGATCCGACGACAGTCGTCGAGAATCGCCGGGCCGCCGGCCTGGTGGATGGCGCCGTCGACCCCTCCGCCGCCCATCAGGGTGGAGTTGGCGGCGTTCACGATGGCGTCGGCGGCCGTTCGGGTGATGTCGCCCTGCGACAGCTCGAGCACGCAGTCGCGGATCCGCCGGCTGGCCTTCGCCGGAGTCATGGTTCGCCCTCCGGTGCCTGCGCGTCCGCTGCGGGTGCCGTCGGCGGATTCAGGACGGTTCCGATCAGCTGGAGGAGTGCGACGGCGTCCACCGGCTTGTGCAGGAAGCCCCGGCAGCCGCGGCGGAGCATCTGGTAAACGGAGGCGTCCTCGCCGTAGCCGCTGAGCACAACCACCGGCACGTCCGCCCGGATCGCCTGAATCTCCGCCAGAGCCGCATCGCCCGATTTGACCGGCATGTTGATATCCAGAATGACGCAATCGATGGCGTCCGCATGGTCCCGGAACACGCAGACGGCCTGCTGCCCGTCGGCGGCTTCGAGGATATCCGCTCCGGCGGTGCGCAGCAGGCGGCTGAGAAACAAGCGGTTGATGGTCTCGTCATCGACCACGAGCAGCCGCCGCCCGACCAGGGACAAGGCTGCTTCCGGAGCGGCGGCGGACGCGCTCTCCGCCGCGGCGGGAGCCGGTGCGTCGGTGGCCGGCAGAAAGATCAGCACGCGGGTTCCCCGGTCTGGCTTGCTGTCCAGATAGATATATCCCTGATGGTTCTTGACGATGCCATAGGCGGTGGCCAGGCCCAGGCCGGAGCCCTGGCCCTGGGCCTTGGTGGTGAAAAACGGATCGAACACCCGAGGCAGGTTCGCCGGGTCGATGCCGGTGCCGGTGTCCGCGACCACCAGACGGATGTACCGACCCGTTTTGAGCACGTGGTTGTCGCGCACCAGGTCGCCGTCCACAGTGACGGGCTGGGTCTCCACCCGGATGCGGCCGCCGCCGGGCATGGCGTCACGGGCGTTGAGGAACAGGTTGAGCAGGACCTGTTCCATCTGGGAGCGGTCGCCCCTCACACAGAGTGGGCCGGCATGGAAGGCCCGTTCGAATTCGACGGTAAAGGGGATGGTCCGGCGCGATAACGTGATCACGGCGTCGATCACTTCGTGGATGTCGAACTCCTGCACGACGTATTTGCCCTTGCGGGCGAAGCCGAGCAATTTGCGGGTCAGCACGGTGGCCCGCGCCGTGGCGTCCTCGATCATGGCCAGGTCGCCCTGGAGCGGCGAATCGGGCGGCACCTGCATCCGGACGAGGGACGTGTAGCCGGTGATGCCCTGCAGGATGTTGTTGAAGTCGTGGGCGATGCCGCCGGCCAGCGTGCCGATGGATTCGAGCTTCTGGTAATGGACCACCTGCTCCTGCAGGCGCTTGGTTTCCGTTAGGTCCACCAGGTTGGCCAGAATCGCCGACCGTCCGTTGAACGTGCTCACCGTGGTTCGGATCAGCACCGACCGAATGACACCGTCGCCGCACACGAACCGCGCTTCGTACTCGTGGGGCAGAATGTCCCCCACGTCGCGCATCGCCATGTTCCGCTGGAGAATGGGGGCGTCCTCGGGACTGACGAACCGGGTGACTTCGGTGCCGAGTATCTCGTCCGGCGGGTAACGCAACAACTCGGTGACCACCGGATTGATGTACACGACCCGCCAGTCCTGCAGGATGCAGATACCCACCAGTGATCCGTCCACGAGATGGCGGTATTTCTCCTCGGATTCGGCCAGCGCGGCGGTGCGGTCCTGAACCATCCGCCGCAGCTTGTTGCGCTCGGTCCGGTCCAGGTGGATTTTGTACGCCGCGAAGGTGCCGATAACAGCGGACACACCGAGCAGGACCAGCAGGAAGAACCAGACGGTCCCCGTGAAGGGGGGACCGGCCTCGACGGCCAGGGCGGGCGTCTCGCGGGAGACCACCCCCCGGGATTGATGGCCCGGAGACGGAAGACCATCTGCCCCGGCGGGAGGAAGGGGTAGACCACATGCCGGTCTTCGGTGGGCGGCTGCCAGACGGAGTCCATGCCCTCCAGTTGATATTGGAAGGTGTTGCCCGCCTCGTTGACGAAACTCAGGCAGTCGAACCGGATCGTCAGCCGATCATCATGATTCAGGCGGAGAACGCCGGCGGGGGGCGCCAACTCCGTCTGGTTGATGGTGATCCCGGTGAGCCGGACACGGGGCGGAGCCGAGAAGGCCGCCATCTGGGGATGGTACACCAGCAGACTCCGGCTGGTGCCGAAGTAGAAGGCGTCGTCGCTGTCGAGCAGGAAGCAGCGCTTGTTGGTGATCTCGGTGAACGGCAGGCCGTGGACGGCGTTGAAATTTTCGAACCGGTCGCTGACCAGCCGGGCAATGCCGCGGCTGGTGCCCACCCAGAGCTGTCCGTGCCGGTCGTGTTGGAGCGCCCACACGTTGGCATTGGCGTCGGGCAGGGTGAAGCCCAGCGGCGCAAAGCGCCGGCCGTCCCAACGATAGACGCCCCGGCCGACAGTGCCGATGTAGATGTCGTCGTCGGCGCGCCGGGCGAAGCAGGAGACGTTGACATCACCGAGGACCGGCTGGGGCAGGTATCGCCACCGGCCGTTTTCGCGCCGGGCTTCGAACACGCCGTCGTCGGTGCCCACCCAGCAGCGGTCCGCGCCGAAGAGCAGGATATCGTAGCAGGCGCGGTTCCGAAGAGCGGCCGGCGCCTCGACGGTCGCGAGTTCCGGCGGCCGGCCGCAATACAAGCCACGGTCGGAGGCCATGAGCAGGCTGCCGTCGGGCAGGGGTTGCAGGCGGTACACGAACAGGTCCGCCGGTTCAGGCCGGATGAGAGCCGCCTGGGCCCGGCGACCCTGCAGGCGGTAGATGCCGCGGTCCGTCCCCAGCCAGAGCGCGTCGGATCCGGCCGGAGCGATCTCGGTGACGATCCGGTCGGGAAGCAGGGCGTCCCGCTCCACTCCGTCGGCGCCGAGTGACTGCAGGCCGGCTTCGGTGCCCACGAGGACGCGATCGCGCCAGCGGTGGACCACCCAGATCAGCTCGGACTCCAGGCCGTCGGCGACGCCGTAATGACGGATACTGCGGTCGGTGATCTTGTCCACGCCGCTGTCGGTGCAAAGCCAGACAATATCCTCGTAATCGATCATCACCCGGTACACCCAGCGGTTGGACAGCCCGTCGGCCACGCCGAGCCGGCGGAAGGGTGCGCCGGGGAACCGGTAGTAGACGCCCGTCGAGGCCGCCACCCAGATGGTGCCCTGGCGGTCAATGGCCGCATCCAGATAGATTGTGGCCGGGTGGGGGTCCGGGTGGATGTCGATGCACTGGCCGTCGGCGTTCAGCAGGGTCAGGCGGTCGGGCCGGCAGAGCAGGAGCTCGCCGGTTGCCGCATGGTGAAAGATGCTCAGGACGCTGGGTCGACCCGGGCCGTTGACCTGGGGGACCGGCGCCAGCCGGCCCTTGCGCAGCCGGCTCAAGCCCGCCTCGCTGCCGACGTACAGCGAGTCGTCGGAGGCGACGGCCAGACAGTGCAGAAAGTCGCCGTGCGGGCGGTCGGCCTGGGAGAGCAGGCGCTCCTGGTCGCCGCGAAGTTCCACGAGGCCGCGGTTGGTGGCAAAATACAGCGTGCCGTCGGACAGCTCGGCGATGCTCCGCACCGACGGCGCCGGCTGAAGGGTTCGGAAGTTGTGGGCCGTGAACCGCGAGCCCGACCGCACCGCGGCGCCGGTCGGCGTGCCCACCCAGAGCCGCCCCCGCCGGTCGCTGTGGATGGCCATGACGGTCGGCGACGGCAGCCCGTCGGTGACGGAGTAGGTCGTGAACGCGCTGCCATCGTACCGGCTCAGACCGCCGAGAGTGCCGAACCAGATGTAGCCGTCCGCATCCTGGTGGATGGCGATGGGTTGGTCCTGGGCCAGCCCCTCCTGCACGGTGTAATGGTGGATGAAGAAACGCGAAGCCTGGGGCGCGGCGGCGGCGGCCGTCAAAAGCAGGGCTCCCAGCGCCCGGCGGAGCCAGATGCGGAGCGGGTGCGGCATCGCCACTCTCCTCGCGCGGTTCGCGCGCGTCACACCCTCACGATTTCCGCCGCGTCGATGGCGGCGGTCTCCAGATCCCGGAACTGACCGCCGGACTCGACCGCCTGGATATCCTCCAGACGCGAGCGGGTCGTCGGGTGACGACCCACCAGGTAGGCGCAACAGTCACCGTAGGGCAGGATCGACAGCTCGTATGTCCCGAACTGCTGGGCCAGGTCCGTTATCTGAGCCTTGTTCATGCCGATAAGCGGGGTCAGAATCGGCCGCCGCGCCTCGGCGTAGATCGCATGCAGGTTCTCCAGGGTCTGGGAGGCGACCTGGCCCACCGAATCACCGGTGACCAGGGCCTGGGCGCTCTCCCGATCGGCGATCCGGTCGGCCAATCGGATCATCATGCGTCGGTAGAGAATCATCCGCAGCTCCTCCGGCGCGGCGATGATGATCGCCCGCTGGAGCGGTCCGAACGGCACGAGGTAGAGACGGCCGGCCGGCTGCCACGCCTGCAGCAAGCGGACGATGCGGCGGACCTTGTCCTGGACGCTGGCGGCGTTCACCGTCACGTTGTGGAAGTGAACGTAGACAACGGGACAACCCCGCTGGGCCATGAGCCGCGCCGCCACCGGGCTGTCGATGCCGCCCGACACGAGCGCGACGACCCGTCCCGAAACGCCCACCGGCAGTCCACCGGGGCCGCGGTGCTGTTGGTAGAAGACGAGGATGCTGTCCGGCAGCACATCCACGTGCACCGGCAGCTCCGGCGCGGTCAGGTCCACAGTCCAGCCGTGCGTCACCATCGTGTGGCCCAGTTCCCGGCAGATCGCCGGCGAGTCGAGGGGGAACGCCTTCCAGGCCCGCCGGCAGCGGATGCCGAAGGTGCGCGGCGTCTGGGTTTCGGCCAATCGGCCGATGAAGGCCTGCAAGGCGGGGAAATCAGCAGGGAGACGGTGCGCGAAAGCGAAGGTTTCGACCCCGGGGACCCAGGCCAGCAGCCGGGCGACCGCGTCCGGATCGTCGCCGGGCAGCAGCGGCACCAGGTATTTGCCCATGGTCTCCTGGACGTCCCGCGTCCCCAGCGTCTCGAAGGCGGCGACCAGGTTCTGGAGCAGGCGGCGGCCGAACCGGATCCGGTTCTTCCCTTTGAGGAACAGCTCGGACGAGTGGACCAGGACCACGTCATAGGGGCGGTCACTCGGCTGCGTGATGGACGGCGCGCGCATGGGCTCCTTGGACCGGGCCGAATTGCCGCTTGGTGCGGATAGCTACATTGTATCAGGTTAACACACGGAGCGGGAGGGGCTTGCAAACCGGATCGGCCTGGGCTAAGATGGCCGCCATTGGGAGTTGATACCATGGAGATACGACGACACAAGGTTTTGGTCCTTGGCGCCGGCGGTTGGGGCACCGCGTTGGCGGTGGTGCTGCACGGCAACGGCCACAAGGTCAAGATCTGGGCCTATGAACAGGACGAGGTGGACAACATCCGCACCTACCGCGAGAACCGGCGGTTCCTCCCCGGCGTCACGGTCCCGGAAGGGATCGACGCCTCCACCGACATGGCCCGCCTGCTCGCCGGGGTCACTCTCATCGTGAACGCCACGCCGGCCCAGTTCACCCGCGGTGTGCTGCACCGGCTCGCGGCCTGCAAGATCTCGCCCTGCCCGGTGGTCAATGTCGCCAAGGGGATCGAGAACAAAACGCTCAAGCGGATGTCCCAGGTGATGGTCGAGGAGCTGCCGGCCTTTTTCCACAGCCTGCTGGCCACGCTGTCAGGACCAAGCCACGCCGAGGAGGTGGGGCGGTCCATTCCCACCGCCGTGGTTGCGGCGGCCGCCAATCCGCGGATCCCGCCGCTGATCCAGCAGGCGTTCATGTGCGAGACGCTCCGCGTGTACTCCAGCGACGACCTGGTGGGCGTGGAGCTGGCCGGTTCCATCAAGAACATCATCGCCGTGGCCGCCGGGATCTGCGACGGCCTCGGTTTCGGCGACAACGCCAAGGGGGCGTTGCTCACCCGCGGTCTGGCCGAGATCAGCCGCCTGGGCGTGGCCATGGGGGCCAAGCCGGCCACCTTCGCCGGTCTGGCGGGCATGGGCGACCTGGTGACCACCTGCACCAGCCGGCACTCGCGCAACCGCTACGTCGGGGAGCAGATCGGCCGGGGGCGCAAACTGCCCGAGATCCTCGCGGAGATGGTGATGGTGGCCGAGGGCGTGGCGACCACCGAATCGGCCCATGCCCTGAGCCGGCAGTTCGGGGTGGAGATGCCCATCACCGCCGAGGTGTACGCCGCCCTGTTCGAAGGGAAGGATCCCCGCGAGGCCGCCCGGAACCTGATGAGCCGCCCCGCCAAACCGGAGAACTGGTAGGTCGGTTTGCTCGAAGCCCGAGCAGCACTGGAAATCCTCATCGTCAAGAACCGGGTGTTCTTCGCCCGCCTGGCCCGGAAATACCTGCAGGATCCGACCCTGGCGCAGGATTGCCTCCAGGACGGCTACCGGAAGTTCCTCGAGTCGAACCGGACCTTCACCGACGAGCAGGAGGCGGAGAAATATCTCTGCCGGGTGCTCATCAACCATTTCATCGATGAAATCCGCCGCCGCCGGACGCAGGTCCAAAGCACGTGCGCGTTCGACGCGGAGCGGCACGACCACGCCGCGCCCGGCGCCGGTCCCGAGATCCGGGTGATCGTCCGCCAGAAAGCCGAGCTGCGCCAAAGCCTGGCCGGCCGGATCAGCCGCCGGCTGGACCGCCTGCCGCCGTTCCAGCGCGAGCTCGTGTACCTGATGCTGCTGCGGGAGCCGCCGCTGTCGCTCCGGCAGGTGAGTCAGTTGAAGAAGATACCCATCAGCACCCTCCACAGCCGGTTCCGGAACGCCATCGACCGCCTCCGGGAACTGTGCCGGGAGTTGGGGGAGGAGTGGAAAAATTTGTGAAAAGTTCGGACACTCGACAGGCGGATCCGTTTATACAGGTGAGGGCCCCCCGACGGGGCGCCGAGGAGCGTGAACCATGATGGACTGTGATCCGGTCAAGATTTCGTTGTTTCTCAACGGCGAGATGCCGCCTGAAGAGATGAACGCAATGCTGGACCACCTGGAGGCGTGTCCCGAGTGCCGTGCGGCGTTCGATGATCTGCTGAAGTTCAAGACGCTGGCGCCGGAGATCCGTTCGGAGCTGACCGGCGGGTTCTTCAAGTTCGCCGCAGTGAGCCCGGCGCTGCGGCGGCGGGCCTGGCTCTTCGGCGCGGCGGCCGCCGCCGTGGTGGTGCTGGTGGCGGGCTTGTTCGTGCTTCGCCACATGGCCCTGCGGCAGCTGGGCAGTCCGCTGGGCGATCTGCTGGAGACGGGGGCCATCGCGTACGTGCCGCCGGCGGTGCGGGGCGGGGAGTCGGCGCCCGCCGACGCGCGCGCGGGCGTCATGGCCGCATATACCAACGGGGACTACGAGCGGTTCATCGCCGGCGCCGCCGAGTGGCTCAAGAGCCATCCCGACGATGAGGGGGTGATGCTCCATGCCGGTGTGGCGGCCTACCTCGAGGGGCGCCACGCCATCGCCGCCATCTATCTGAAGTGGGCCGTTGAGACGGGCGGGCCGCCCCGGCCCGAGGAGGAGTGGTACCTGGCCAACACGCTGCTGCGCCAGCGGCAGTATGATGAGGCGCGCCCGCTGCTGGAGCACCTGTCCCAGTTGGAGCATCCGTACGCCGCACGGGCCCGGGCGATCCTCGCCGCGCTGGACAAGCAGGCGGCCGTCAAGGAGTGATCATTCAGAAAGGAAATGGTTGATGGTGGATCGTTGATCGTTGATGACGCTTTAGGTCCGCCGTTCACAGGTTCGCAGGTTCACAGGTTCACAGGTTCGCCGATCGTCCTCTCCCGATTCACCCATTCACCCACACCCATTCACCATCCTCTTAGTGCTGCCGCTTCAGGATGAAGTCGGTGATCTGCACCAGCGCTTTGCGGTGCGGGGACGAGGGGAAGGTCAGCAGCTCGGTGCGGGCCTGGTCGGCATAAGCGTGGGCGCAGGCCATGGTCCGCTCCAGGCAGCCGGCGCGGCGCAGCTCGCGCAGCAGGGCGTCGGGCTGGACGCTGGTGAACCCCTTCTCGGCCACGACGGTTTCCACCATGCGCCGCGCGGCGGCGCCATCCGACTGGAGCAGGTAGATCACCGGCAGGGTCAGCTTCCCCTCGCGCAGGTCACCCATGACCGGCTTGCCCAGCTTCTGTTCGTCGGCGGTGTAGTCGAGGACGTCATCCACGACCTGGAAGGCCAGGCCCAGGTTGAGGCCGATCCGGGTGAGCCGGTCGATGGCGGCGTCCTCGGCGCGGGCCGAGACGGCCGGCAGCGCGGTCGCCGCCGAGAACAGGTGCGCCGTCTTGCGGGCGGCGATGTCGAGGCTGGCTTCGGCGGTGAGGTCCAGCCGGCCCAGGACGTCGGCCTGGATCAGCTCCCCTTCCACCATCTTCCGGCTCACGTCCAGCAGCACGTCGAGGATCCGGAAGTTCTGCTGGGCCACCCCGACCTGGAACGCGGTCATGTACAGCCAGTCGCCCAGCAGCACCGACATGTGGTTGCCGTAGGTGGCGTTGACCGACGGGGAGCCCCGCCGGGTGTCGGCCTCGTCGATGATGTCGTCGTGGACCAGCGAGGCGGTGTGGATCAGCTCCACCAGCGCGCCCAGCGGGTACAGACGCTCGGGCTCGCAGCCGATCATGCGGCCGGCGAGGATCAGCAGCGCCGGCCGCAGCTTCTTGCCGCTCTGCCGGGCGACGTAGCGGCCGAGCTGGTCCACGATTCCCACGGAGGAATTGAGATAGCCGTCGAAACAGGCCTGGACCCGCTCGAGGTCGGGCTGGATGCGTTTCAGGATCAGACTGGCGTTCACGGGCGCATTCCTCATTCGTCAACGGAGCGAAATTATATCTTAAGGTCCGGCGTTAGACAACGAAACGGTGAATGGGTGTATCGGGAGACGGAAGACGAGCCCCTTAACGCTTGTGCCGATGTCCGATGTCCTAAGTCCGCGTTACGGGAACGAAACTCGAGCCTCGAGTCTCGAGCCTCGATCCTCACTTCTTCCCAAACACCTCGTGCGACATGACCGATTCGGCGTAAAACGGGTGGTTCAGCCGGAGGATGGGCGTGCGCCCCTCGGCGAAGGCGCCCATGAGATCCTGGATCCCCGTGTCGATCGCCCGTTGGAAGACGCGGTCCACGGAGCGCACGCCGTCGTTGATGAGCCACTCGTCCACAATGGGGACCTTGACCAGCAGCGCGTAGCTCCGGACCCATGCCTCGATCAATGCGTCGAGGTGGGGCCGCCGCCCGAACTTGTGGCAGAAGTACGCGTAGTTGTCCAGCACCGAGCGGTCGCACACCACCATGTCGGCGCAGGCGCCCGCCTCGAGCTCCGCCACGATGTGCCGGTGGAGGATCCAGAGCTGGCCCTCCTCCGAGGTGGCTTCGTTGATGGGAAAGGGGCTGTGGCGAGCCATCTCCACGACCAGTTCCACCCGGTGGCCGCGCTTCTGCAGTTCGGTGCAGAGCGAGAAGGCCAGTGCGGTCTTGCCGCAGCCGTGGGTGCCGATGATGGCAATTTTCATGGATAACACTCCCCGTGGATTTCGATCGAGACTAGAGGCTCGAGGCTCGTGTCCGGACATCGGATCGCACGATTAGCACTTTACGCGACAAGCTGGTCAGGTGCAACATCCGGTCGATTCTGCCAGCCGATATCCTGTCAGGTTGTCCGAATTGATTCCCGGGTGGCTCGTGTGGTACGAGCCTCTAGTCTCGAGCCTCGAGCCTCGATCGGAACCGACTGAACAGCCGCCAGAAATTTTCCGTGGTGCGGCGCGCCATCTCGGCCTCCTCGATACCGTGCACCCGGGCCAGGACGGCGGCCACGTGGCGGACGTGGGCCGGCTCGTTGCGCCGCCCGCGCAAAGGCGCCGGCGCCAGGTACGGCGCGTCCGTTTCCACCAGCAGGCGGTCCGCCGGCACCGCGGCGGCGGCGGTGCGGACATTGTCGCCCTTGGGAAACGTGATGGGGCCGGCGAACGAGATGTGGAATCCCAGGGCCAGGCAGCGGGCGGCCATGGCCGGGTCGCCGGCGAAGCAGTGCATGATGCCGCCGGGGTTCGGCGGCACCCAGTGGCGCTCCAGGATCTCCAGCAGGTCGGCGTCGGCGTCGCGGGCGTGGACGATCACGGGGTGGTCCGTCTCGCGCGCCACGGCCAGCAGGTCGCGGAAGACGCCGCGCTGGACGTCCCGCGGGGAGTGGTTGTAGTAGTAGTCGAGCCCGATCTCGCCCACCGCCCACACCTCCGGTTCCCGCAGCCGTTCCGCGAGGCGGGCGTACCACGCGTCGGAGGCGATCCGGGCGTCGTGGGGGTGGATGCCGGCGGTGGTGGCCAGGCCCGGGTGACGGCGGCACAGCTCCAGCGCCCGGTCCATCGAGCCGTCCTCCGGGTGGGCGTTGCCGATGGCGAGGATGAAGCCGACGCCGGCGGCGCGCGCCCGTTCCAGCACGGCGTCGCGGTCGGCGTCGAAGGCGTCCATCTCCAGGTGGGCGTGGGAGTCGACGAGCATCAGGCGTCCCCGCGTTCGAGACGGCGGACCCACCGCTCCCAGCCGGTGGTGACCGCGGCGGCGGCGGCCTGGTAGACGACGGCGACGGGCACGCCCGCGGCCGCGGCGAGGCGGCGGCAGTCCTCGAATTCCGGCGTGGCCTTGAGCAGGCGGCCGCGCCGCAGACCCGCCTTGACCGAGACCGCGCCGTACGGCGTGTCCACGGCGAAGCTCTGCCGGTCCAGCACCTCCCGCGCGCAGCGGTGCATCCGCACGCCGAACGTGGTGCTCCGCGCCAGCAGCTCATCGGCGAAGCGCGGGGCTTCGGCGGGGCGGCACAGGAGCGTGAGCAGGGTGCCGGGCCGGGATTTTTTCATCTGGACGGGCGTGAGGTACACGTCGAGGGCGCCGGCGGCGCGCAAGGCGTCCGCCAGCTCCCCCACCAGCTCGGGGAGCATGTCGTCCAGGTTGCACTCCAGCACGGCCACCTCGGTGTCGGCGGCGCCGGCGTCCGCCGTTTCGATGACGAGCAGACGGAGCGCGTTGGGTCCGTCGGGATGCTCCCGGCCGCCGGCGCCCCAGCCGGTCCGGAGCAGGGTGCCGGCGGGCAGGCGGCCCGGCTCCGACACCAGCGCCCGCAGCACCGCGGCGCCGGTGGGGGTGACGAGCTCGCCGGCGAAGTGCGCCGAATAGACCGGAAAGCCCCGCAGCAGCTCGGCGGTGGCGGGCGCCGGCACCGGCAGCACGCCGTGGGCGCACCGCACCGTGCCGGAGCCGACGTTGGCGGCGGAGCAGGCGAAGCCGTCGAATTCCAGTTGGTCCAGGGCCAGGCAGATGCCCACGATGTCCACGATGGAGTCCACCGCGCCCACCTCGTGGAAGTGGACCGTCTCGGGCGGCCGGCCGTGGATCTTCCCCTCGGCGACCGCCAGGTGCTCGAAGATCGCCGTGGCGCGCGCGCGCACCGCCGGCACCAGGGGTGCCGCCGCGATCATGTCCCGGATCTGGGCGAACGTTCGGTGATGGTGGGTTGAGGGTTGAGAGTTGAGCGTCGAGAGTTGATGGTTGATGGTTGATGGTTGATCGCTGTGCGGATGATCGTGCGCATGCTCGTGCGCCTTCTCGTGCTCGTGCTCGTCATCGTGATCGTAATCGTGCTCGTGCTCGTGCTCGTGCCCGCCGGCAGGCCCATGGTCGTGTGCAGGCCCCGGCCCGTTTTCATGCGCGTGCCCATGGCCATGCGGATGTCCTTCCAACTGCACCGTCAGCTGCATGGCGGCGACGCCGCCCCGGAGTACCCGGCCCACGTCCAGCCGGTAGCCGGTGACCGGGAGCGCGGCCAGACCCTGCCGGACGGCCTCGAAGTCGGCGCCGAGGTCCAGCAGGGCGCCCAGGATCATGTCACCGCTGCAGCCGGAGAACAGGTCGAAGTAAAGGATCTTCATGCATCGCCTCGCGCGGTCATGGGTTCGGGATCCAGGCCCCGCGGCGGGATCATTCCGCCAGGCGCCGGTCCAGCTCCGGCAGGATCTCGCCGGACGGCCCGGTGAGCGTCACGTCCATGATGGGGCTGAGCGGCGTCTCGGCCACATTGACCTCGACGAGCCGGGCGCCCGCGGAGCGGGCCATCATGGGCAGCCCGGCCACCGGGTACACCAGGCCCGAGGTCCCCACCACCAGCACCACGTCGGCGGCGCGGACGGCCTCGGCGCCGGCCTGGTACGCGTCCATGGGCAGGCTCTCGCCGAACCAGACCACGCCCGGGCGGAGCAGCGCGCCGCAGGCACAGCGCGGCGGGAGCTGGGGCAACGGCACCCGTTCGTCGAGTTCCTCCCGGCCGCAGGCGGTGCAGCGCACCTGCCAGATGTCGCCGTGCACGCAGAGGACGGCGCGGCTGCCGGCGCGCCGATGCAGGCCGTCCACGTTCTGCGTCACGAGGGTGAAGGCCGGGAAGCGGCGCTCCCAGCGGGCCAGCGTCTCATGCCCCGCGTTGGGGGCGCAGCCGGCGATGAGTCCGCGACGCCAGTCGTACCACTCCCAGACGAGGCGCGGATCGCGGGCGAAGGCGTCGGGGGTGGCCAGCTCCTCGGCCCGGAAGTTCTTCCACAGGCCGCCGGCGCCGCGGAACGTCGGCACGTCGCTTTCGGCGGAGATCCCGGCACCCGTGACCACCGCCACGGCCCGGGCGCCGCGCAACCAGGCGGCGGCCTGATTCAGCTTGTCGTTCATGCGCCCCGCTCCCGTGCGGCGATTTCCCGCGTGCCGGCCGCGGCCGGCACGGCCGGCGCATCGCCCGTCTCGACAAGCCGGCCGGCTTTGTTATAATATACGCCTTTGGCGATTACAAGCCTCCATCCATCGGGAGTTTGCGTGACCGCACCTGCCGACCTCGACATCCGCTATCCCCATTGCACCGTTCCCGTTTTTTTCGCCGACGGACGGGAGCCGGCCGAGCTGGAGCGCGCGGTGATCCGGTCGCTGGCGCCGGACCGGATCGCCCTCGTCTCCGATGCCAACGTCTTCGCCCGGCACGGCTACGCCCTCGAAACGCTGCTGGCACAGGCCGGCCAGGTCGTCGCCACCGTCGTGCTCCAGCCGGGTGAGGAGACCAAGTCGCCGGAGGTGGCCGCCGAAGTGGCGGGCTCCCTGTGTGAAAGCGGACTGAGCCGGCGCTCGCTGGTGCTGGCCCTGGGCGGGGGCGTCGTGGGGGACCTGGCCGGATTCGTCGCCGGGATCTACATGCGCGGCATTCCCTACGTGCAGGTGCCCACCTCGCTCCTGGCCCAGGTGGACAGCGCCATCGGCGGCAAGGTGGGCGTCAACCTGCATGACGCCAAAAACATGCTGGGCCTCTTCTACCAACCGGCCGCCATCTGGGTGGACGCCCGCTACCTCGCCACGCTGCCGGAGGCCGAGTACCACGGCGCCTTCGGCGAGGTGCTCAAGTATGCGCTGACCCTCGACGCGACCCTGTACAACCGGCTGGCGGCATTGCCTGCCATAGCGGCGGTTCGCGACGACACCGCCTTCAACGCCGAGCTGGTGCGGCGGTGCGTCGCGCGCAAGGCCGAAGTGGTGGCCGCCGACGAGACGGAGCGGGGACTGCGCCGGGTGCTCAACTTCGGCCACACCGCCGGCCACGCCCTGGAGGCGGCCGGAAATTTCCGCCGGTTCCGTCACGGCGAGGCGGTGGCGGTGGGCATGATAGTGGCACAGGAATTGGGCCGGAGGCTGGGATGCGTGGACGCGGCGTGGGCCGCGACCAGCATCGCCTGCATCCGGCGGCTGCTGCCGCCGCCGGCGCTGGACGGCCTCGACGCCGAGGCGCTCCTGGCCGCCATGACCCACGACAAGAAATGGTCCGGAAGCCGCCGCTGTTTTGTCTTCTCCACGGGCCCGGGCCGCCATCGCATCGAAGACGACGTGCCCGCCGAGGCGGTCGCCGAGGCCCTCCGGCACGTGCTGGCGGCGGATCCGGCCGCATTGCCGTCGGCGTAGCCGCACTCTTCGGAGGCCCCCCTGAGCGAGCCGCTGCCGCCCCCCAGCCCCGCCCCCGACAAGGGCCGCCAGGTCCGGGCGATGTTTGCCGGGATCGCCCACCGCTACGACCTCCTGAACCACCTCCTGTCGTTCGGCACCGACATCCGCTGGCGCCGCGCGGCGGTGCGCCGGTGGGCGTCGCAGCTGCCGGCGGGGCGCCCGGAGCTGCTGGACCTGTGCTGCGGCACCGGCGATCTGGCCCGGCTCCTGGCCCGCTTCGGACCGGTGACCGGCTGCGACTTCTGCCTGCCCATGCTGGCACGGGGCCGCGACAAGCTGCGCCGCCGCGCGCAGCGCGGTCACACCATCCGCCTGGCGGCGGGTGACGCCCTGGAGCTGCCGTTTTCCGACGGCTGCTTCGACGGCCTAATGGTGGCTTTTGGCGTGCGCAACTTCGCCGACGTGGACGCCGGGCTCCGCGAGATGCGCCGGGTGCTGCGTCCGGGCGGGGTGGCGGGGATCCTGGAATTTTCCCAGCCGACCCTGCCGGTATTCCGGCCGCTGTTCCTGTTTTACTTCCACCGCGTGCTGCCGGCGCTGGGGCGGCTGGTCTCCGGCCGCGGCGGCGCCTACCGCTATCTGCCCGAGTCGGTGGCCGCGTTCCCCGACGCCCCGACGTTCGCGGCGCAGCTCGAGGCGGCGGGTTTCCGCGACGTGGTCTGGCGGCGCTACACCTGCGGCGTGGCCGCGCTGCACGTGGCCCGGCGGTGACGGCCGGCGCGGGAGCCGCGCCGCATTCGATTTCCTTCGATCAATTCAGTATTTCGAAGGCCAGAAGGGAGGCCAGTTCGGGTCGTCGGGCACCTTGGCCTGAAGGTGCTCGTAGAGCCAGGCGGTGGCGCCGCCGGGCAGGGGCCACTGGCGGCGGAGGACGAACCGCTCCGGGTGCTGCCGGACGAACGCCACCAGACGGGCGTTGTCCGTGGTGTTCCAGACCGGCCCCTGGTTGCCGTCGGCCAGCAGGATCCACCGGTACGGCTGGAACGCGGCGCCGTCGGGGTCGAAGGCGCTGATCCGCCAGATGGCCAACTCCTGCTTCATGAGCGCGGCCGTGGCCCGGAAGCTCCAGACGTTGAATCGCGGGGCGTCGGGCACCAGGCCGAGGCTGGCCCGGCCCGGGGCGGGATGCTCGCCGATGTGTTGCACGATCTCCGCCAGGCGCCAGTTCTCGCGCCGGGGCGGTGTCCAGATCTCGAAGGCGTCCTGTTGGTAGAGGAACCAGGCGTCCGGCCAGCGGCGGACAGATGCTGCCGGCGCGCCGTCCGGCGCATCGCGGAGGAACCGTTCGGCAAAGGCGTCCGCCGACGCCGGCGCCACCTGCAGCCGCGGGGGGATGAACGGGCAGCCGAACGTGAGGAGCAGGAACTGGGCGGCAGCGATGCCGGCGCAGGCGCCGGCCAGGGTCCGCCGCAGCCACGCCCGTTCCAAGCCGAACACGAAGCTGACGATGAGGAGCGACACCGCCGGCAGCACGGGGCTGATGTGCCGGGGCGCCTTGTTCGCGAGCAGGGTGAAGACGACGTACGGCACCGCCACCCACACCAGCGCCAGCGCCAGGGACCAGGCGGCTGGAGCACCGACTCGCCGGCGCGCCAGCCGGACCAGCGCCGCCGCCGCCGCCGCGAGGAACACCAGGAAGAGCGGCCCGAACAGATGCCAGCCGCAGAGGGCGCGCAGGTAGTAGCTCCAGCCGGCCAGGCTCCACACGACCGGATCCCCCTCCACGGGGCCCAGCCCCTGGGTGACCGGCAGGAACTGCGCCGCCAGAAAACCGGCCCGGTGCAGGTACCACGGCCAGGCCACCGCGGCGGCCGCCACCGCGGCCCAGGCCACGTTGTCGGCGGCGGCGCGCCGGGCCGCCGCGTCGGGCGCCCGCCGCCAGACCTGGACCGCCAGCAGCGCCAGCGGCCCGGCGGTGTAGAACAAGACGGTCCACTTGGTGAGCAGCGCCAACCCGAAGACGATCCCGAGCCCCACCGTCAGCCGGCGGCGGCTGAAGCCCTCGGTGGCCGCGGCCAGGGCGACGATCAGCGCGGTGAGGGCCACCGTTTCAAGGTCGATGAGCAGATCGCGGCTCAGCCACACCACGTGCGGCCACGCGGCGGTGAGCGCGGCGGCCAAGAGCCCCGCTTCGGCCCGGCCCGTGGCGCGCCGGCCGAGGTAGAACACCGAGCCCAGCAGCGCCGCCAGGAACGGCCAGTGGATCAGCGTGGCCGTGTCGGGCCCGGCGCGCAAGGCCAGCAGGGGCGCCAGCAGGAGATAGAATAGGGGCGGGTAGAAGGGCGACAGGCCCAGCAGCGCCGTCAGGCCGCCGTCGCCGTGGCGGAAGAAGTCAAGAAAGCGCAGGGCGTGGGTCAGGTGGAGGGCGCTGTCCCACATGGGCGGGCGGTCGTTGGCCGCCAGCCACCACACCTGGGCCGCGGCCAGGGCCAATCCCAGTCCGCCCAGCGCGACCCAGACCCAGCGGGGCGTGTTGGCGGGAACCGGCGTGCGCATGGTCCGTCGTCCGCCGTCACAGGTAGGGGGTGTCGATCACCCGGTTGAGCAGCATGAGCAGCTCGTCCGGGTCGTTGAAGCCGCCCAGGGCATGGCCCTTGCACCCCTTGCGGCTGCAGGCGTCCACCTTGCCGCCGCCGCGGATGCCCAGGGTGAACATGGGCGCGCCGCACAGGGTGCACGGGAAGTCGCGGTTGAGCGAAGCGTGGCAGTGGGGGCAGAAGAACGTGACCACCGTGCCGTCCGCGATGTCGAAAGGGAGCCTGACGCCATAGTCGTTGAAGTAGGTGCTCAGCGCGACCTCGCCCGCCCGGCCGTCGTCGTGGCGGAGCTTCAGCTCGATCCAATCGCCCCGGGTGAGCGCCGCCTGGCAATTGGGGCAGATGGCTTCCAGCAGGATCTTCTTCATGGCGATGCCTCGATATTCAGATTTTCATGATCTTCTGGGTGTACAGGAACCGCTTGATCTTGCGGGTGGTGGTCTTGTCGAATTCCTCCCAGCGAATGGTGAACCGGCGCACCCGCTTGTAGGGCGGCAGCCCGGCGCAGCGGCGGCGGAGCTCGGTGCGCAGGAGCTCCTCCACCAGCTCGTCGGACAGCGTCACCCCCTTCTCCTGGCAGTGCTTGTCCACCGCCTCCATGTTGGGGACGATGATGGCCTGGATCTCCTCCACCTCGGGGCCGGTGGCCTCGGGGCCCTCCCAGACCAGACTCTCCAGAATGAACGGCGACGCGTTGAGGTAGTACTCCACCTCCTCCGGGTAGACGTTCTTGCCGTTGGCCAGCACGATCACCGCCTTCTTGCGGCCCTGGATGTGGACGAAGCCGTCATCATCGATGTAGCCGAGGTCGCCGGTGTGGAGCCAGCCGTCGCGGATCATCTCGGCAGTGGCCTCGGGATTTTCGAAGTAGCCCTGCATGATGTTGGGTCCGCGGGCGCAGATCTCGCCGTCCACGATCCGGATGTCCACGTTCGGCAGCGGCAAGCCGGCGGCGCCGTCCTTGTACAGCTTCGACCGGTTCACTGCCAGGATGGGCGCGCATTCGGTCAGACCGTAGCCCTGGATGCAGTGGATGCCGAGCTCGCGGAAAAACTTCACCACGCCGGGGTCCACGGCGGCGCCGCCGCTGATGAGCAGGCGCAGCCGGCCGCCGAACTTCTGATGCACGGCGCCGAACACCTTCATGCGCAGGTCCAGCCCCAGCAGCCCGGTCACCCCCACCAGTCCCTTGGCCAGCCGGAACTTGCCGCGGCCGCGCTGGTCGATCCCCTCCTGGATCTTGCGGTACATCGACTCGAACAGCAGCGGCACGCCGAGCATCATGGTGGGCTGCGCCTCGCGCATGGTGTCGGCGACGCGCCGCAGGTTGTCGCAATAGACGATGGTGCAGCCGCGGTAGAGCGGCGTCAGCAGTCCGCAGGTGCACTCGTAGGTATGATGCAGCGGCAGCACGGAGAGGAACGTGTCGTGCTCGTCGATGTAGACGGCGCGGCACATGTCCATCATGTTGGCGGTGATGTTGCGGTGGCTGAGCATCACGCCCTTGGAGCTGCCCATGGTGCCGGAAGTGTAGATGATGGCCGCCGTCGCCTCCGGATCGATGGCCGGCGCCGGGGCACCCTCAGCGCGGACCCGTTCCGCGCCGTCCTCCAGCAGCCGCGCCAGCGACAGCACGCCGCCGTCGTGGGCGGGGGCGTCCATGGAGATCACCGTCTTGAGCCGGGGCAGCGCGGCGCGGATCTCCCGGACCGGGTCGGCGAAGCGCTCCGAGGTGACGAGCAGCTCGGCGCGGGTGGCGTCGAGGATGTGGCGCACCTCGCCCTCGCGCAGATCCTTGTCCACCGGCACGTTGATGCCGCCGCTGCCGGCCCCGGCCAGGTAGGCGAGCGCCCATTCCCAGCGACCCTCGGAGTAGATGCCCATGGCTTTGCCCGGCCGGTGCCCGTGGAGGGCCAGCGCCGCTTCGAGCGCCGCCACCCGCCGGGTGAACTCGGCGTAGGTGATCCCGGTCCATGTGTCGCCGTCCTTGACCCGGAAGGCGTCGCGGGGACCGTACAGGCGGGCGCTCTGGGCCAGCATGTCCCGCAGGTCCCGAATCTCCCGCACGTCGTACCAGGGATAGTTTGGCATGCTTGATCCTTCCCGTAAAAATCAAATACCACAGATTACCCGGCGGACACGGTGTGGCGTCTGGTCTGGAGATGGTGAAAAACGTTTTCATTATATCACCGGCGGGTGATTCTCATCAGACAGATGGCTGTTGGCGGATCAGGCGGCGCGATTCTGAGCGGCGTCGGGCCGCAGCCTCCAGCGCAGCGCCATCCACTGCGCCCCGGGCGAGGCCGACAACGTCCTAGCTCAAGGTCTGATGTCGGCAATTAATGTATTATTATGGGCAATGAATGCACCACGATGTATTCATGCCGGAGGTGCTCGGAATACCGCCCGCCGGCGACGCGCCTGATCCGGCGGGGATTTCCGGGCAGCGCGGCGCGGCGGAGACCGTCTGGCACCGGACTTGAATTGACAGCGACGAGCGACGGACACCGAGGCGGGCGGCCCGCCAAGACGAAGGGCAGGCCCGCGCGGAAGCGGTGATATCGGACGATTCGGAGGAACCATGACCAATACGACCCGGCTGGTGCTTTTTTGGACTCCGCGGGTGCTGGGCATCCTGTTTGCCACGTTCATCAGCCTCTTCGCCTTGGATGTTTTCGAGGGAGGGTTCCGGTTCCCGGATACCCTCATCGCCCTGTTCATGCACCTCATCCCGACCTTTCTGTTGGTGATCACGCTGCTGGTCGCCTGGCGATGGGAATGGGTGGGGACGGTGGTATTTATCGGATTGGCGGTGTACTACGTCGTTTGGGCCTGGGGGCGTTTTCCGTGGGTGACCTACGCCGCCATCTCCGGCCCGCTGGCGGTGATGGGCGGGCTGTTCCTGCTGAACTGGGTCTGGCGGGCGAAGATGAAGGGGTAGTCACCGTCAGCGGGGGCATGGCAGGGGAAGGAGGATGGGGTGAATCGGTGAATCGGTGAATGGGGACCAGCGGTTATTGATTGTTTTTCATTGGTCATTTGACATCGATGATTTCGTACGGTGAAGGGGTGAGTCGTGAGACGGGAGACGGGAGACGGGAAATGGGAGACGGGGAACGGGGAACGGGAGATGGGAGACGTCGGATGATAGATGAAAGATCGAGGACGAAGCAACTATCAACGATCAACCATCAACGATCAACTGTCGACGACCTGGAACCTGCGAACTTTCAACCTTCCAACCTTCAAACAGCTCGATTACGATCACGATTACGAATTACGATCACGATTACGAATTACGAGCACGATTACGAATTACGAGCACGAACACCCATTCACCTGCCCCAACACCCTAAAGAACATGCATTTGAGATAGTGCGTCTCCGGCATCGCCGGCAGCACCGGGTGGTCTAGCGCCTGGCACCCCTCGGCCACGAGCTGGACCGCGCGCCCCGCCTCGGCCGCGGCGGCGATCGCCTCCCGGAGCAGCATCTCGCGGGTGGTGAACGACGAGCACGACGCCGCGGCCAGCACCCCGCCGGGCGCCAGCCGGGCCAGCGCCAGGGCGATGTGACGGCGGTAGACCGCCAGGGCGTCGTCGAGGAAGCGCTTCTTCTTGGCAAACGCCGGCGGGTCCAGCACCACGAGGTCGAAGCGGCGGGTCTCGGCGGCCAGGTAGTCTTCGACGTTCTGCGTCACCGTCTCGAGCCGGTTCGCCCAGCCGTTGGCCGCGGCCGAAGCACGCGCCAGCTCCAGCGCCGCAGCGTCGCCGTCCACGCACACGGCGCGGCCGGCGCCGGCGGCGAGCAGCGTGTGGGCCCAGAGCCCCGAGTAGCTGAACAGGTCCAGGACGAACTCGCCCTCGTGGACCAGTTGGCTGAGGAGCCGCCGGTTCTCGCGGTGGTCCAGGAAGAGGCCGGTCTTGCGCCCGGCCCAGCAGTCCACCACCATCCGGACGCCGTCGTGGTCCACGGTGACGGGCCCGTCCCAGCGCCCGGCCAGCAAGCGAGTCTCCACCTCGAGCCCCTCGAGACGACGGAGCAGGTTGGTGTTGCGCAGGATCACCGTGTCCGTGCCGAGGCGCCCCGAGAGCTCTTCCGCCACCAGGTCCGTCCACCGCTCCATGCCGGCGACGCTCTGGGAGATCACGAGCACCGGGCCGTAGCGGTCCGCCACGAGCCCCGGCAGGCCGTCGCTCTCACCGAAGACGAGGCGCGCCACGGCCGCGCCGGGGCGCACCCGCTCCCGCCACGCCAGCGCCTCCGCCAGCCGCCGCCGCACCAGCGCCGCGTCGGGTTCACGGTCCTCGCCGTCCACCACCCGCACGGCGATGTGCGAGAGCGGATTGGCGTAGCCCACCCCCAGGAACGCGCCGGCGCTCGACTCGAGGCGCACCGCCTCGCCGGGCGCAACTCCGGCGAGCGCCGCCGGGTCGAAGTCGCCGCGCCAGGCCCAGCGGTGGCCGCGGCGGATGCGGGTGTGGTAGTCCTTTTCCATGCGGAGCGTGCGCATGGGCAAAGTGTAGCACAGGACAACTTTTCACCACAGAGGACACAGAGGGCACAGAAGGGGATTCTGGCTTTTTAATTATTTAGCCGAGTCACGGATTGCTGGAATCCAAGCAATTTCAATTCTTTTCACAAAATTACAAATTATTATCGAACGGAACGGCCCTGCGTTCGTTTGATCAGGTAGATGCTGATGCATCAGAATCGTCCAAGTAGAGGAGACACGAAGTGAAGCGGATGGACGCTCTCAACATCCTCACCGGTAAAGTGCTGACCGCCGCATTTCGGGTGCATTCTGCCCTGGGGCCGGGATTGCTCGAGAGCGCCTACCAGGCGTGTCTGGCTTACGAACTGCATCAGATGATGTTGAAAGCGGATGTTCAGGTCGCTCTGCCCGTCACCTATGACCAGATTCGGCTGGAGGTCGGATACCGTCTGGATATCGTAGTGGAACAGCAGGTGATTCTGGAACTGAAAGCTGTCAATCAGTTGCTCCCGATCCATGAAGCCCAACTGCTGTCCTATTTAAAAATGAGCGGACTGCCGGTGGGTCTCCTGATCAACTTCCACGAGGTCCGCCTCAAGGATGGCATCCGGCGCCTCATCAACACGAAGCCATCTCCCTGATCAGCCTACAACACCGCAGTAAATGGAAGACGTAGTTCGGTGTCTCCAACATAGATGCCCCACTGCGTCCTCTGTGCCCTCTGTGGTGAATATTGTCTTCAGTCGGCGACGGATGCTGCTCATTTCAGCATCACGGCTTCGATGGACGGGCCGTCGGCGCGCCGCTTGTCGGCCCACTTCAGCAGCAGGGCGAACACGAAGCCCACGATCCCCAGCGCCGCGAACATCAGCATGGTCGAGGTGTAATCCACCACCGGCTTGCCGTCGGCGCCGGTGACGGTGTGGGCGTCGGCGATCTTGCCGGCGATCCACGGGAAGAGCATGAGCCCGACATTCTGGATGTAGCCGATCACGCCGAAGGCCGTCCCCAGTCGCGATTCGGGCACCATCATGGGGATGGCCGCCCAGAGCGCGGCCGGCACCAGGCTCAGCGCCACGCCCACCACGAAGATGGGCACCACCGGCGGGAAGTGGGTGTAGCCCAGCAGCAGGTGGCACGGGACGAGCAGCACCGCGCCGATGAGCATCAGCGTGGCGCGCTTCCCCCTGTGGTCCACAAACCAGCCCAGGATGGGGGTGAAGATCATGGTGCCGAAGATGAGCGCCGAGGTGTAGTGGCCCGCCGCCGTCTCGGTGTAGCCGAACTTCTGGACCAGGATGTCGGGGGCGAAGGACTGGAAGGGGAAGACCGCCGAGTAGAAGGTCACGCACAGGAGCGAGATGAACCAGAACGACGGGCTGAACGAGAACGCCTCGCGCAGGCGGAAGACCTCCTCGGGAGCCGCACCGCCGGCGGGCTGGGGCGGACGCCCGATGCGCTCCAGCGCCAGGTAGACGAAGAAGCTGAAAAAGCCCAGCAGCATGACCACCGCGGCGAACCAGAGCGCGCCGCGCAGGCCCCACGCCTCGGCCGCCGGCGCCTGGACGTTGAGCGCCAGGAAGGTGCCCAGGCGCATGATGGTGAGGTTCAGGCCGTAGGCGAAGGCCAACTCCTTCCCTTTGAACCAGCGTGCCAGTACCTTGTTGTTCACCACCAGGATGGCCTCGGCGCCCACACCGTAGATGGTGCGCCCCAGCAGCATCACTTTCAGCTCCGGGCTCCAGTCGGGCAGGAACGCCGTCTGGAGCCACGGGTAGAGCGGTCCCAGCAGGTCGGGCAGGCCTTGCCAGGCGCCGAGCGCCGTGAGGAAGGCGCCGAGGAAGCAGAGGAAGCCGTAGATGATTCCGGAGATCTTCAGGCCCAGCTTGTCCACCAGCACGCCGGCCAGCAGCAGCATTACCAGGAAGACGTTGGCCGCGGCGTAGGCCGAGAACAGCAGGCCATACTCGGCGCCGGTGAAATGGAGCTGCTCCTTGATCATGGTCCCCAGCGGGGTGATGGAATCGTAGATGAAGTACTGGGCGAAGCAGATCAGGCTCATGACCACCAGCACCAGCCAGCGGAATCCGGCTTGCTGCTTTGGGGTCTCGCTCATGGGGCCTCCTGGGGCAGGGACTTACGGCCTGCCAGTGTACCACAGCGGCAGGCGGCGGCAAAGGATCGGGGCAGCAACAATGTGTTGATGGTTAATGGTTGATGGTTGATCAGACCATCCGAATTGGATACCCATCAACCATCAACCATCAACTCTCAACTCTCAACATCGGATCCCGGAACCATCCGGTCTGATCCGACGCCGGAGCGGATGCCTTGACAATCCCGCCCCCCTGAGGGATAATGCGCGATTGTTTGCGAGGAGGATTCATGGCTGGAAAACCGGAAGTGCACGAGGGGATCGTTCAGCTCGAGAAGGGTCTCAAGTTGATCCACAAGGGCAAGTACCAGGAGGCGGTGCCTGTGTTCAAGGCGCTGCAGGGCCGCGCCGATCTGCCGCCCGGCCTCAGTCAGCGGGCCGGCGTCTACCTCCGGGCCTGTCACCGCCACATGGCGCCGCCGCCGAAGGCGTCCACCGAGTTCGGCGATCTGCTGGACCGGATCGCCTGCCACCTGAACCTGGGGCAGACCGCCGAGGCGGCCGAGCTGCTCAAGAAGGCCCGCAAGCAGGATCCCAAGTCCGCCCAGGTGGCCTACCTGGAGGCGGTGCGGTTCACGCTGGAGCGGAACACCGACAAGGCGATGGTGGCGCTGGCCGAAGCGCTGGCCCAGGATCCCGCCATCCGCTTTCAGGCGCGGAACGACATGGACCTGGAACCGCTTCATCATCTCGAGGACTTCCGCCGGCTCATCGGCTGACTGTGGCTCGGGCATCCTGCCTGAGCCGGACCAGCCGGCGATACGGCGTGCCGGCGAATCGGCGCCCGCGGCAGCTCAGGCGTCCCGCCTGACGTGGCTCGGGCAGCCTGCCTGAGCCGTTTCGAGCCGGCGGCGCGCCTCCCACTGGAGGTTCCATGGACGACGCCCTGCACGTGTTGATTCTCGCCGCCGGCAAGGGGACGCGGATGAAATCCGCCCAGCCCAAGGTGCTCCACACCGTCTGCGAACTCCCCATGTTGGAATGGGTGCTGCTGGCCGCCGAGGCGCTCCGGCCCGCCTCCGTCACCACCGTCGTCGGCGCAGACGCCGACGCCGTCCGGGCCGCCTTCGGCGGCCGCACCGGCTGGGCGGTCCAGGATCCGCCCCTCGGCTCCGGCCACGCCGTGGCCCAGGCGCTCCCCGCCCTGGCGGACCGCACCGGTGACCTGCTCGTGCTCATGGGCGACGTGCCGCTGCTGACCGCCGCCACCCTCCGGCGCCTCGCCGACGCCCACCGCGCCGCCCGCCCCGCCGCCACCGTGCTCACCGCCACCCCGGCCGATCCGGCGGCCTACGGCCGGGTGCTGCGCGGCGCCGACGGCCGCATCACCGCCATCCGCGAAGCCCGCGACGCCTCGCCCGAGGAGCTCGCGATCGGCGAAATCAACACCGGCATCTACCTCTTCTCGCTCGACACTCTGCGCCCGCGCCTGGCGCGCCTGCAGCCCGACAACGCCCAGGGTGAATACTACCTCACCGACCTCGTGGCGCTGCTCCACGGCGACGGCCTCCGGGTGGACGGGCTGCCCGCCGCCGATCCGGCCGAGGTCATGGGCATCAACCACCGCGCCGACCTGGCCGCGGCCGAGGCGGAGCTCCAGGCGCGGATCATCCGCCACTGGATGTTGGCGGGCGTGACCGTCCACCGGCCCGACCGGGTCTGGATCGGCCCCCATGCCACGTTCGAACCCGACACCGCGCTCTGGTGGGATGTGACGGTCTCCGGCGCCACCCGGGTGGGTCCGCGCTGTGAGCTGGGTCCGGGCAGCCATCTGGAGAACGCCCGCCTAGGCGCCGGCGTCCGTGTCGAGTATTCGGTGATCCGCGACGCCGAGGTGGCCGACGGCACCACCGTGGGGCCGTACGCCCACATCCGGGGCGGCGCCCGCATCGGCCCCGACAACCGGGTGGGCAACTTCGTCGAGATCAAGAAGAGCACCACCGGCGCCGGCACCAAGGCGGCCCACCTGGCCTACCTGGGCGACGCCACCATCGGCGCCGGCGTCAACGTGGGCGCCGGCACCATCACCTGCAACTATGACGGCGTCAGAAAGAATCCCACCGTCATCGGCGACGGCGCCTTCATCGGCAGCGACTCCATCCTGGTGGCGCCGCTCACCATCGGCGCCGGCGCCTACACCGCCGCCGGCTCCGCCATCACCACCGACGTCCCGCCCGACGCGCTGGCCGTGGGCCGCGCCCACCAGCGCAACATTGAAGGCTGGGCGGCCAGGCGCCGCGCGAAGCTCGCCGGCGAGTCCGCGCCGCCCCACCCGGGTCCTAAGGAGTCAAAGCCCTCGCAGCGGTGAGGCGTTCGGCGCCGGGCCGTCCCCGCCTGAATCGAATCCGTGCGGGTGCGATGTCGAGGCTTTCAACTCCCGATCACTGACCGACCGGGCGACGCTTACGCCAGTAGAAAAGCCGAAGCACCGGCGGGCGATCAGCGCCCGGTCCGGGTGTGCATCAGCTCGTTGAAGGATTCGAAGACCAGGTCCGGCTGGATGTCGAGGATGCAGCGGGGGCGGGGGAAGGCGGCGCAGGTGTAGCCGGGGCAGGGATTGCAGGGGAAGGGGAGCTGGACGATCCGCGCGGTCGTGCCCCAGGGGCGCCAGGCCACCGCGTTGGATGAGCCCCACACTACGAGGACCTTCTGCCCGACCGCCGCGGCGATGTGGGCCGGGCCGCTGTCGCAACCCACGAACGCGGCCGCGTCCGCGATGAGGGCGGCCAGCTCGGCGACGGAGAGGTCGGTGAAGCGCGGCAGATCGGCGCCCAGGGCGGCGCAGACCGCCTCGAGCACCGGCGCCTCGCGCGGGCCGGCGCTCAGCGCCACGCGGAGCGCCGGGTGCTGCCGGCGCACCTGCGCGATGAACGCGGCGAACGACTCGGGGGGCCACTGCTTCGTCGCCAGCGTCGCCGTGGGATGGACGAGCACGTAGCCGCCGGGAGCGAGCCCTGCGTCCGCCAGGCGCGCGCGGGTGCGCGCGGCCGCGTCCGCCGGCACGTTCATGAGCGGGTGGGGGACGGGATCCGGTACGGGCAGTCCCAGCTCGGCCAGGAGCGCCAGCTGATACTCCACGGTGTGCAGGGGGCGGCCGCCGAAGTGGCGGGATGGGTCGGCGGCCAGATGGGTGTAGAGCCGCGGATTGCGGTAGTGCGGGTAGCCGGCGCGCCACGGCGCCCCGGCCAGGCGCACCAGGAAGGCGCTGGTGGAGCCGCCGTGGTAGTTGAGCACCAGGTCGAAGCGGCGGCGGCGCAGCTCCCGCCCCATGGCCAGGCGGCGGCGGATGGTGTCCAGCGTGCCGCGGCCGCGTTCCAGGACCAGCAGCTCGTCCACCGCCGGATGGCCGGCGAAGACGTCGCGGAACGGCGCTTCCACGAGCACAGCAAGCCGGAGGTGCGGGTGGGCGCTCTTCAACGCCTGCAGCGACGGCGTCATGAGCACCGAGTCGCCCAGCGAGCGGAGGCGCACGAAGAGGACGGACCGGATGTCGGCGAAGGCGAAGGGGGCGATGGCCGCCTCCGGACGTCAGGACTTGAGGGAGATGCGATCGTCCGGGTCAGGCTTGGCCTCGTCGACGAGCATCACCGGGATGTCGTCCTGGATGGGATAGACCCGCTTGCAGGCCATGCACTTGAGCCCGGATTCGTCGGCGGTGAGGCGCACCTCGGTCTTGCAGACGGGACAGGCCAGAATGTCCAACAGGTCCTTGGAAATCGGCATCTCGTCACTCCGGTAGATTATATTCACCACAGAGGCACAGCGAACACAGAGTATTCATTTTTCATTGATCATCGGTCGTTTCAGAATATTTGGTAATGATTACTGATCATATTTTTGATGTTATATTTTAGCTTGTGATGTTGTGCCGTTATAAAAGTGACATCAGGTGTACGATTTCCGAAGCCCGAAGTCCAACTCCGATATCTTAAAAAATCCAATGCCTTGTCTTCTCTGCCCTTCGGTACTCTGACCTGAATCCCCCTTTGTGCCCTCTGTGCCTCTGTGGTGAACATATTATCCGACGCCCGTTCACCGTTCACTGTTCACTCCTGTCTCCTCACTCCTCACTTTCTTCTGTCCCAGCTTGCGCTCCTCGCCGCGGAAGAGCCGGCCGATGTTCTCGTAGTGCATCCCCACGATGAGGGCCACGCCGGGGATGGTCCCCAGGACGATCACCATGTGCGGATCGCCGTAGCCCAGGAGCCAGGTCCACAGGGGGAAGGTGCCGGTGCCCAGGATGGAGCCCAGCGACACATAGCGCGTGAGCAGGATGGTGACGATGAACACCGAGATGGTGATGAGCGCCGCGTACGGCGTGAGCGCCAGGTACGCGCCGAAGCCGGTGGCCGCGCCCTTGCCCCCCTTGAAGCCGAGGAACACGGGGAAGACGTGGCCCACCACGGCCAGGGTGGCCGCGGCGGGGAAGGCGGCGTAGGCCTCGGGGCCCAGCACCCAACGCGCGAGGCCCACCGCCAGCGCGCCCTTGCCGATGTCCAGCAGGAGGGTCAGGATGCCCACCCATTTGCCCCCGGCGCGCAGCACGTTCGTGGCGCCGGTGGAGCCGCTGCCCACGGAGCGGACGTCCTTCCCCTTGCTCAGGCGGATCAGGATGTAGCCGAAGGGGATGGCGCCGAGCACGTAGGCGGCTACCATGACCAGCACGGTCGGGAGGGTCATCGGGCACCTCCTCGGAGCGGATATCGGCGGAGCGCGGTGTAAACGGCGCCGTCGGGACGGAGGACGCTCTGGAACAGAATGATGTCGGGCACCGCGAAGGCACCGAGGTCGGTGCCGTCGGCCCGGGCTCGCAGGTGTTCGATCAATGCATCGAGACCGCGGCGTTCCCGCACCCGCCCCAGGGTCAGGTGCGGGTGGAAGGGGCGGGTCTCACGGGGGAAACCCAGAGGCGCCACGGCATCCTCGATCGTGCGATAGACGGCGGCGAAGTGGGGCTCCGCCGGCTCCAGGCCGAGCCAGATCACGCGGGGTCCGGACCAGCCGGGAAACACGCCCAGCCGGCGCACGGACAGCTCGAACGGCGCATGCGCCGCCACGGGAGCGAGCGCCGCCCCGATCTCCGCCTCGCGCTCGGGCGCTACCTCGCCGAGGAACTTCAGGGTGCCATGGAGCCCCGCGGGGCGGGTCCAGCTCACCGCTGCGCCGAATCGGCGCAGCGGTTCCTGCAGGGCGCGGACGGCTTCCTTGATCGATTCGGGCAGCTCCACGGCGACGAACAGGCGCACGGCGGTTTCCTCGCGCGGTCGGGAATGGGGTCGATTTTACTGCAAAAGGAAGGTGAGCGGAAGACGAAAGGGGAGCGGAAATTCAACGCAGCGGTCGCAGCGGCGGGGGAAGACGGCACGCGAAGGCGCAAAGACGCAACGAATCATTCTGGGTCAATGGAAAGATGAAGGGGGCGAGGCGGGAGTGAGCGGGGAGGTCACCGTATCGGCAAACGGGAGACGGGAAACGGGAGGCAAGAGACGAGAGGCGGTGGACCGATGAACCTGCGAACTTGCGAACCTTTAAACCTTTGAACCTTTAAACCGATCGATGACGATCACGATCACGATCACGATTACGAATTACGATTACGAATTACGAGCACGAACGCTCAACGACTTGCGAACCTGCGAACCCTCGTACTGATCCATGACGCTCGCGGGTTGGATCAATACTGTCGGATGGCCTGGACCAGCTCGTCGGGAGTGACCGTGGCGGTGCCCAGCTTGGCCACCACGAGACCGGCGGCGATATTGGCCAGGATCGCCGACTCCTCGGGATTGGCCCCCGTGCTCATAGCCAGGGTCAGGGTGCCGATGACCGTGTCGCCGGCGCCGGTGACGTCGTACACCTCGCGGGCGGCGGTGGGAATGTGGCGGGAGTAGCCGGTGGGCCGGAACAGGGTCATGCCCCCTTCGCCGCGGGTGATGAGCAGATTCTCAGCGCGCGTCTTTTTCAGGATGATGTCGGCAGCCTGGCGGAGCGACTTGTCGTCGGTGATCCGGACGCCCGAGGCGAACTCGCTCTCCTTCAGGTTGGGTGTCAGGATGGTGGCGGGGCGGTAGATGCTGAAGTTCTGGAACTTGGGATCGATGGCCACGATAGTCCCCGCCTTCTGGGCCATGGGGAGCACGTTGCTGAGCAGCCGCTGGTTGACCAGCCCCTTGCCGTAATCCGATACCAGGATCGCCTCGGTGCGCGGCAGGACGGTTTGGAGAAAGCGGTGGGCCTTGCGGAACAGCTCCATGGACATGGGTGAGGGCGATTCCCGGTCCACCCGGCAGACCTGCTGATGGGCGGCGATGATCCGCGTCTTGACCACCGTGGGTCGGCCCACGTCGATGAGCAGGCCGGTGGAGCTCAGCTTCAGACGCTCCATCTCGTGCTGGATCCTCTCGCCGGAAGTGTCCGTGTTGATGACGCCCACCATGAGCGGTTCGCCGCCCAGCGCCTTGATGTTGGCGGCGACGTTGCCGGCGCCGCCGATCCGGAACTCCTCGCGGCGGACCACCACCACGGGGACCGGCGCCTCCGGCGAGATCCTCTCCACGTCGCCCCAGATGAACTGATCCAGGATGATGTCGCCCAGGACCATGATCTTCCGGTTGCGGCAGGCGCGCACGATGCCGATGAGGCGTTCCTTCTGCGACGTGGCCAGTTCCATCGGGGTACCCTCGATCGAAAGGTATCGCTATTCTAGGGGATGGGCGGGCGCAATTCAATCGGGGATTGGGTGAATGGATGAATCGGTGAATGGATGAATAGGTGAATGGGTGAATAGGCACCAGGAGCTGAGTTTTTAGATTCAGGACCCGGAACCCACGACCCAGGTCCCATATCCGATGTCCGATTTCCGATGTCCGCGTACGGGAACGAGCCTCTAGCCTCGAGCCTCGATTACGATCACGATTACGAATTACGATTACGAATGACGAGCACGAATCCAACACCACTCACCGTTCACTGTTCACCCCTATCTACTATCTCCTCACTACCGCCTATTATTTCCCAGACCGTGGTCCCAGACTCGGGGAGGGGGCGGCGGCTGCACCCGCTCGCCGCGGGCGGCCAGCGTGGCGGCTGCCTCCCAGTCGCGGAAGTCCCATTTGCGCCCCAACCCGTTGAGCATGTCGGCCACGGCGCGATAGCCCCAGGCGGAACCGGGCCAGCGTCGGACGATGTCCTGATAGGCCATCAGCGCCTGCCGCCGGCGGCCGTGCCCCTCGGCGAACCGGCCCCACTCCAGCAGTGCGGAGAGGCATTCGCCTGTCCGGCCCAGGTGGTTTCGCAGCTCCGTCTCGGTGAAGGCGTTGCGCGGGCGCGCCATTTCGATGAACGCCACCAGCTCCCGGTAATCGCGGACGGCGGCGGCGTCGCGGCGCACCTGGAGCGCTTCCGGCTTCCCCTGCAGAAAGATCTCGGGGTTCGCCGCGCCGGCGGCCGCGGCTTCGGCGAACAGGGCCGTGCCCGGGTAGTAGCAGAGCGGTGAAACGATCCCGTCCTGGAGGCCGTGCTCGCGAAACAGCGCCTGGTCCAGCTCCAGGTCGGCCGCGGTCTGGCCCGGCACGCCGGTGATGAAGTAGGCCGAAGTGCGCACGCCCGCCGTCCGGCACGCCCGCAGTGTCCGCGGGATGTGCTCCGGTCGGACCGCCTTGTCCAGCCGCTCGAGGATCCGCGGCGAGGCCGACTCCACGCCAAACTGGATCTGGTCGCAGCCGGCCTGGCGCATGGCCACGGCCAGCTCCTCGTCCATCAGATTGACCCGGGACTGGCAGTTCCACAGCACGCCCAAACCGCGTTCCCGCAGCCGGCGGCAGAACTCGAGCACGTGCGCCCGGTCGGCGGTGAAACTGTCGTCGCGGATCCCAAAGTAAGTCACGCCGAAGCGCCGGCGGAGCATGTCCATCTCGTCCACCACGGCGGCGGCGCTGCGCCGGCGCAGCTGCCGGCCCCAGAAGGCGGGAGTGCAGCAGAAGGTGCAGCGGCCGGGGCAGCCGCGGCTGGTGACGAGGAAGCCGGGCTGCTCGTCGGCGCGGACTCCGTCGAGGGCGTCCCACCGCTCCGGGCCGTGGAGCGCGTCCAGGTCGGGCCACGGTTCGGCATCGGGGGTGCGGACCAAGCCGCCGCCGGCGCGCAGGCTCAACCCCGGCACCGCCGCGAAGTCGCGCGATCCAGCCGCCAGCCGGCGGGCCAGCTCCAGCACCGGTCCCTCGCCCTCGCCGCGCACCGCCAGGTCCAGCTCCGGGATGCGCGTCAGGAGCAGCTCGTCCAGGAAGGTGGGCTGCATGCCGCCGCCGACCACCACGGCGCCCGGACAGGCCCGGCGGACCGTCTGATACAGGCGCACGCTGGCGGCGTGGTTGTAGGTGAAATGGGAGACGCCCACGAGCATGGGCTTGAGCCCGGCCAGGGCGGCGCGCACGTCGGCCCAGGAGCGGCCGCTGAAATTGAACAGACGGCTGTCGAAGCCTTCGCGGCGGAGCAGCCCGTGGATGGCCAGCAGTCCGCTGGGGACGATCCGGTAGTAGACGTCGCCGGCATCGCGATCTTCGCAACGGTAACACAGGGCGATGGGTCGGGCGGGGCTCATCGGGGCGGGGGGGCGGACCCGCTCAGCGGCCGCAGGGTGATGTCGAGGGTCAGCCGGGCGCCAGAACGCTCGACGGAGATGCTCTGGGATTGCGACGCGGTGGACCGGCCGCCGCCGCGGCGGACGGCGTAGACGACGTAGGTGCCGGCGCGCAACCCGCTCATGGCATAGCGGCCGTCCGGCCCGGTGATCGCCTGGGAGACCGAGCGGAACGAGGAGTCGCCGTACGGCCGGGCGATCACGTTGACGTTGGGGCAGGGGGCGCCATCCTCGTCGGTCACGCGCCCCTCGAGCTGCGTGCCGCGGTCCACGGTGAGCGTCACGGGCACGTCCGCGCCGGCGGCCACCGCCAGGTTGTCCTGTTTGACCGGCAGGAAGCCGTTGGCGTTGATTTCCAGCGTCGCGATGCCGGCGGGCAGCAGGTCGAAGACGAAGCGGCCGTCGGCGTCCGATGAGGCGGAGCGGCGCTGGACGCGGCCGCCGCTCTCGCGCATCGTCAGACTGACCCGAAAGTTCCGGGCGGATGAGCCATCGGTGTTCCGGATCACGCCATTGATGGCGGCGGCGCGGTCGAGGGTGATCGCCACCTCCTGGCCGGCGTCCTCGCGGAGATCCACCGACCGCTCGGTGACGGGCAGGTAGAGCCGGCTGGCGGTCTCCGCCTGCACCTGGTAGGTACCGGTCTCCAACCGGGTCAGTTCGCAGCGGCCCGTCGCGTCCGGCTGCGCCCGAAGCAGGCCGGCGCCGGCCGACCGGCTTCTGGGGGCACTCCGGGGACGCAGCGCCACCTGGAGGTCTTCGGGCAGGTCGGAGCCGTCGGAAGTGCTCACCCGCACCACCAGGCGGGCCGTGCCGGCCAGCACGATCTCGACGGTGTTGGGCCGGTCGGGCACCACCTCCAGGGTGGGGCCGACGCGGGTGTAGGTTCCCTCGGCCCAGACCTGGAGGGTGATGCGCCCGGCCGGGACGCCTTCGAGCTCGAAGAGCCCCGCCGCGTCGGTTTGGGCGCTGACGGTGCCCAACCGCGCCGAGTCCGGCTGGGTGGACACCATGACATCCGGCAGCCCGCGGCCGGCGCCGTCGCGGACCACGCCGCTGACCACGCAGCCGCTCTCCAGCAGAAGGGTGATGCCGGACTCGTCCTCGGCCTCCTCCAGCTGGAGATCCTTGCGCGCCGACGGCGTGAAACTGTCGGCCCGGGCGAAGAGCTGGAACGCGCCGGAGGGCACCCCGGCGATCTGAAAACGGCCCGTCTCGGTCGTCCGGGTCACGAGGCGGATCTGCGCGTTGATCAGGTACACGAAGGCCGGGAAAATGTGGCGGCCGGCGGCGTCCACCACATCGCCGGACACCTTGCCGCTGCCGGGGAGGACGACGTCCCGCACCAGCAGCTCGCCGGCGCCCACGGGGAGCACCTCCCGCTCGATGCCGCAGAGGAAGTAGTAGCGGTCCGGCTGCAGATCCATGAACGCGTAATAACCGTTGCGGTCGGTGTGCGCCTTGGTGGTGGTGAAGAACTGGCTCGGCTGACCCAGCACCATGGCGTCGATGATCTCCACCATCACGCCGGCGGCCGGGCGTCCCTGGGCGTCGTGGACGTGCCCAGAGATCCCGCCCTTGGTGGGATCGGTGTAGCGGTCGCGGCGGAAGGTGGTGCCGAGCGGCGCGTCGGCGAAGATGTCCCAGCCGGCGGGGCCGTCCGGCCGCGCCGGCGGCGACTGCGCCGGCGGCCGGGCGGGGCCGTCCGCGGCGGTAACCGGCGGCGCCGGAGCAGATGGCGGCTCGCCGTCCCGGAAGATGACCAGCAGGGTCACCGCCACCAGCAGGATGATCAAGAGGTAGAGCCAGATGGTGCGCAGTCGCATGGTGTTCCCCCGGCTCTCGTTTTACCCGAAACATCTCCGGGGGACAAGCGTAAAATTGGAAACCGCCGATTGGGGACTGGTCCGCCACCTGCGCCGCGGGGGCGTCGGTTGTGTTGGGCGGGCACCGGGGCGGTTGCAGCAGGGAGAGACTCGCTATGATCCCGATGGGAGTGGGACGACTGCTGGCGCCGGCTGCGGTATTGCTCGGGCTCGCCGCGGCGGGGGGATGCGGATCATCGCCGGATCCATCTCCACCGCCCGCCACCGCCAAGGCGCCGGTGCCGAAGCCCCTGCCCGACGTGCACCGCCTGCTAGCCGCGTATCAGCCTGTACGGCTCCAGCCCGACCTGGGGTCGCTCGACAGCGGAGAGCGCATGATACTCCGCCACCTGGTGCGCGCGGCCCGCCACCTCGACGAGATCTTCTGGCGCCAGGTCTCCCCCGACAACATCCAACTGCGCGACTGGCTGGCCCAGTCCGCCGATCCGGCCAGCCGCCACGCCTACGAGTTTTTCCAGATCAACTACGGCTGCTACGACCGGATGCATCAGCACACCCCCTTTCTGGGCAACGCCGCCAAACCGCGCGGCGCCAATTTCTATCCCGCCGACATGACCCGCGCGGAGTTCGATGAGTGGGTCGCGGCGCATCCCGAGGACGCCGCCGCCTTCCGGAGCCGCACCACCGTCATCCGCCGCGACGGCGGTCGCCTCGTGGCGGTGCCGTTCAGCCGGGAATACCGCGCCCTGCTGGAGCCGGCGGCGGCCGAGCTGCGCCTGGCCGCGGCCGCGGCGGCCAACCCGAGCCTGAAGCGCTTCCTGGCGCTGCGCGCCGACGCGCTGCTCACCGACGATTACACCGCCAGCGAGCTGGCCTGGCTGGATTTGGCGGGCACGCGCATCGAGCCGCTGCTGGGGCCGTACGAGGTGTACGAGGACCGGCTGTGCCACACCAAGGCCGCCTTCGAGGCGTTCGTCACAGTGCGTCTACCGGATCTTACCGACCAGATCGCCGCCTACTCCCGGCACCTGCCCGGGCTCTACCGCCGGCTGCCCGCGCCGCGCGGCGCCTCCCTGCCTCCCTGGCAGCAGGGCGCACCCATCGTCGTCGCCGACGCGGTGGAGACCGCCGGCGACGCCCGCGCCGGTATCCAGACCGCCGCCTTCAACCTGCCCCTCGACGGGCGCATCCGGCGCGAGCGGGGCGCCAAGGTGGTCATGCTGCGCAACATCATGGCGGCCAAGTTCCGGCACAACATCCGGCCCATTTTGGAGCGCCTGCTCGCCGCCGACGAGATGCGGCACGTCGGCTTCGATGCCTTTTTCCACTTCATCCTGTTTCATGAGCTGAGCCACAGCCTGAGCCCCAATCAGCACGTGCTGGACGTCACGTGGGCGACGCTGGGCGCGAGCGGTCCGCCCATCGAGGAGGCCCAGGCGGATGTGCTCGGCGTCTGGAGCCTGCTGCGTCTCGCGGACGCCGGCGTAGTCCCCCTGGGACGGCGCGAGCTGATGACCGCGTACCTGGCCAACATGCTGCGGGGCGCCCGGTTCGGCACGTTCAGCCCCCACGGCCAAGCCAACCTCATCGAGTTCAACTACCTGCGCGCCCACGCGGCGATCGTGCTGGACGACACCACCGGCCGCTATCGGGTGGACCCGGTGCGGCTGCCGGCCGTGGTGCAGGCGCTGGCCCGGGAGTTGATCCGGCTGGAGCTGACCCTGGACCATTCGGCGGCCGACGCCTTCGTGCAGCGCTACATGATCATCCCGCCGGAGCTTCAGCGCGCCCTGGCCGGAGTGCTGGACATCCCCGCCGACATCCGTCCGGAGTTCGCCCCCGTCCCGCCGCTGGATTGATCCGGTCTCGTCTCCGTTGTGGCAATGTCGCAGGCCGCATCCGCTGAACGCGGCCTGGTGCAGGATCCCGCCGCGAATGCGGCGGCGGCGTGTGGCCCGGACCGACAGGTCCGGGTCCGCCGCGGGTCCGTGCGGCCGAGCTCCGCAGGAGCGACGGGAAAGAGCTGATGTTTGGGAGCCCCATGTTCGGCCCCAATTCAGGGTTGTGCCGAACAGCAATGGGGGACAGCCATATTCTCCCTAGGGGCATTGGCTCTGTCGCGTGTCCTTAGCTTCGTCTCGTGTCCTTGGCTCTGCCCCGTCTCCGCCGCCGCTGCGCGGCTCTGCCCAGCCCTTTATTTCCCGCCACCCGGGCCTCGCGGCCCGGGCTACACACCGCGGCCGCCGCCGCGGCCGGACCGGACGCAAACCGTCAACACAGGTTCACCGGCGCGCGTTCATCAAACGTGCGGTCCGACGACAGTAGGCCGCGTTCGCCGAACGCGGCCTGGTGCAGGATCCCGCCGCGCGAGCGGCGGCGGGATCGAGCGATCCGATCCTCCGATCCCATGGATCGTACAGATTCAGCAGGCCGCGTCCGGCGGACGCGGCCTGCGGCCGAATCCAAAGCGGCGTCGAGCCGCCGCACTCCAGGGCGCGGGCCGCGGCCGGCCCGCGCTATCCATGGCGCCCCTCCCGCGGGTAGACACGCATCCACACCGTTGATGACCGCCTCGGTCGGTCCGCACCCCGCCGCGATGATACTTACTCGACGGCGCGGCGGCGAATGAGCCCCGGGTGGTACACCGCCAGGCGGCGGAGGACGCTGCGGTAGCGCGCCATGTCTCCCTGGCTGCCCTGGACGTCGGCGCGGTAGAGGCGGACCAAGTTCTCGAACCAGGGATGCCGGGCCAGCGCGGCAAGCTCCGCCTCGGGCAGGTCGCGGACCAGCTTGGGCAGCAGGTGCTGGCGGACGTAGAACTGGACTTCCTCGACGAGTTCCCGCTCGAAGCCGAGGCGCCGCAGGATCCGTCCGGCCATGGCCGCTCCGACGGGGGAGTGGCCGGGGAACGAGACCGTCTTTTCCACCACCAGGGTGGCCGGCTTGGCGATGTCGTGGAGCAACAGCCCCAGCGCCAGCCCCAGCGGCAGCCGCCGGCAACGGCGGAAGCACTCGAAGGTATGCACCCAGACGTCGCCCTCGGGGTGGTACTCCTTGTCCTGGGGGCAGCCGCGCAGCGCCGCCAGCTCCGGGATGATCCGCTCCAACGCGCCCAGCTCTCCCAGCAGCTCCAGGCCGGCCATGGGGCGGCGGGCGGTGAGCACGGCGGCCAGCCCCGCGCGCGCCGCTGGGAGCAGCTCGCGGGTCAACGCCACCGGCTCGGCCCGCAGCTCTTCCAGCAGGGCCGGATCGGGCTCGAGGGGCTCGTCCGCCGCCAGCGCCGCGGCGGACAGCAGACGCTCCAGCCGGGCGGCGGGGCGCGGACCCGGCGGGGCGAGCGCCCGGAGCACGCCGCGGCGGATGTCGTCGCGGCAGCCCAGCGGGTCGAGGTAGCGATCGCGCGCCGGGTCGTACAGCAAGCCGTGGACGGTGAACCACGCCTGGCCCGCCACACGGCGGGGGTCGGGAACAGAACCGGCGCTCCGCCGGCGGGCGCCGGCGGCCAACGGATCGCACGCCAGCAGCAGCCGGGTGGCGCCGAGCGCCGCCGAGGCGCTCCAGCGTCCCTCGCCGCACAGGTTCACGTCGTCGAGGGCGCGGGCGAGGTAGATGACGTCGGCGTCGGTCCAGAGGCGGATCTCCGCCGTGTCGCGCCGGCGGTAGAACCGCCGGGCGGTTTCCTCGACCACGAAGAGCCGGTAGCCGTCCCGGTGAAAGCGGCGAGCCCGCTCGCCCAGTTGCTGTCGGATCGCGATGTCGGTCACGCTCCCAGTTGTATCGCATCCGGGGCGGAAATGGAATCGGTGAGTCGGTGAATCGGGAGACGAGAGAAGGTAGACGAAAAGAACGAACGATCAACCATCAACAATCAACTATCAACTGATTGCGAACCTGCAAACTTCGAAATTTTCAAACGTGCCAACGGTTCCGATTACGATCACGAGCACGATTACGAATTACGAGCATGAACCCGTGATGCTCAACCCTCAACCCTAAACTCTCAACGAATGGAAACGAATTCCAATCCCGCTGACTGACGAACGGTTCAGCGCCGGCCGCCGCGGGATCCGCCACCGGAGAAGCTGCGGGAGCCGCCGCCGGAAGAACCGCCGCGGGAGCCGCCGCCCGAGAAGCTGCGGGAGCCGCCGCCGCCCGAGAAGCTGCGCGAGCCGCCGCCGCCCGAGAAGCTGCGCGAGCCGCCGCCGTAGGAGCGACCGCCCGAAGGCGCGCTGTACGACCGGCTGCCGTACGAGCGGCTACCCGAGTAGCTGCCGCCCGAGTAGCCGCGGCTGCCGGAAGAGCCGCTGGACGAGAACGAGCGGTTGCCGTACGACGGGCTGCTCGAGTAGGAGCGGTCACGCATCGCGCCGCCCGAGGAATAGGTGCGGGCGCCGGACGAGCGGCTGCCCGAATAGGCGGGGCTGCCGTAGGCGCTGCCGCTCCCGTATGACCGGTTGCTGTACGCGCGGCTGCCGGCGGAGCTGCTGCTCCCGTACGACCGGGAGCTGTACGCACGGCTGTCGGTATCGCCGGCGGAGCGGTCGCGGGCGAACGAAGTGTTGCCGGCGGCGCGGCCCCCGGAGTCGGCGCGGCTGCCGGATGACGGCGTGCCGGAAGCCCGGCTGGAGTAGGTGGACGTGCCCTCCGCCGTCCGGGTGCGCCCCGTGACCGTGTTGCGATACGTGCCGGTCGTCGCATCCCGGCTGAACGATCGGTTGACCGACGCGGTCCGGTCACCGGAGCGGTTCGTCGAGACACTCCCCCAGCCCTCGTTGCGGGACGTAACGCTCCGGCCGGCGCCGGGGCCGGCACTGCGGTAAGCGCCGGTGCTCCGGCCCGCGGACTCGCCGGGCCCGCCGCGGGTGACGCCGGTGCGGCTCCGCGAAGCGTAATCGCCGCCGGTGCTGCGCCGGGCGCTGGCGGTGCGGCCGCCGTCGGCGCCGTAGCGCCGGGCCACGTCGGTGGTCCGGTACGGCACGCCGCCGCGGTGGTAACTGTCGTGCTGCCACTGGCCGCTGCGGTGATGGCCGCCGTCGTGGTGGCCGTCATGGCCGTGGTGGCCATCGTGATAGCCGTAGTGGTCGCAGAAATGCCCGTTGTAGTAGACGCCGCCGTGCGGGCCCCAGCCGCAGCCCCATCCCCAGCTGTACCAGCCCCAGTTGGGCCAGCCCCAGCCCCAGTTCCAACCCCAGCCCCAGCCCCACGGCCAGCCGCCGGCGTACCAGTAGTTCCAGCCGGGGTAGTACCAGCTCAGAGTGATGCCGAGGCCGAAGCTGATCCAGTAGTCGGCGGCCGACGGCCAGGCCGGGTACCAGAGCGCCGGGTAGTCATAGTAGACCGGGGTGCCCCAGATGACCCGCGGGCTGTAGACCGGGACGTAGATGACCTCCGGGTCGGCCGGGACGATCTCGACCACGGTCCGCTCCTCGATGACCTTCGCCGTCACCTCCTGCTCCCGCGTCGAGCGCAGCTTGCCGGCGGCCTGCGCCTCCAGGCGCAGGCGCTGCACGGCGTCCATGACGTCGGCCTGCTGGGCCAGGAAGGCGTTGCCGAGGTCGGTGGTCCAGCCGATGTTCTCGGTGAGGCGGTTGAGGACGTCCGGGAAGGTCACCATGGCCTGGACGCTGGGATCCCAGTCCTGTTTGGCCGCCGCGTCGGTGAGCTCCTTCCCCTTCAGATCGAGATGCCGCTCGAGCCACTGCTTGGCCTCGACCAGCTCCAGCGGATAGGTGGACGCCGCCAGGGCTTGGGCCAGCAGCGGATCGGGATAGAGGGCGATGGGCGCGACGAGGCTGTCCAGCTCCTCCGGGGTCCACGGCCGCGGGGCCGCGGGGCCGGGCTGGACGGTGCCGGCGCCGGCGGTCGGCGGCGGCTGGGTCTCGACGGCCGGCAGGCACGCGCTGCACGCCGCGGCCATCAAGGCGCCCAGCAGGATCCACCGCACTCCGAATCGGTCACGATGCGTTTTCATGGCATGCCCCCATACACAGTTCGTTCGAACCGCAGGCCGCCGGCCAGGCTGGTCTCACCTCGGGGACGATTCACGGATCATCCCATTACATTATAGCAGGCGGCGGTCCGGCCGTCGCGGCGCATGCACAGCTTGCCGCTGCGCGTGTGCCTGGATCCGCCACCGCGGATCCATCCGGCCGGATGCACTGACTCCGCCACAGAGATAGATCCACCTCAAGGCGGGATGGTTCACGGGAGGAGAAAATTTTGGGAGAAGGGTGAATGGGTGAATCGGTGAATGGGAGGGATGGGACCTGGGTCTCGGGTGCTGGGACCTGGGATCCCAAACCCAGGACCCAGAACCTGGGGCCCAGGTCCGATTACGATGACCATGACGAGCACGAGCACGAAGTCCGATGTCCGATTCACCACAAAGGCACAGAGGGCACAAAGCATGTTGAGGGTTGAAAGTTCAGAGTTGAGGGTTGTGAACGAGCCGCGAGCCCCGAACCTCGAATCTCGAACCTCGATTACGATCACGATTACGAATTACGATTACGATGACGAGCACGAACCATCAACCATCAACGATCAACCATCAACCATCAACCGTATGCGGGCCTGCCAAACCTGGGCGAGTCCGCTCAGACCAGGTTCCGTGTCGAGCCCATGGACATCTCGTTCAGGTTTTTCATAACCGTGGCAAGCAGGTTGAACAGTTGGTCCGCCTTCTGGTCGAAATTCTCGAATGCGGTTTGAGCCGACTGGCGCTCGTTGCGGACCTGCTCCATCTGGTTTTCCGCATTCCGGATCGCGTCCGACAATCCTCCCGGTGCCGAGTGTGCCGAGTCGGCGGCCGCCTGACCCGCGGCCCCGTGAAGGTGTTCCCGCACCGATTCGAAGGCACCCCGCAGGAGGCCGTGGGTGCGGCCCAGCAGCTCGCGGCCGAGACCCGATTCGGGCAGTCGGCCCAGGTGGTCGAAGAAGGAATCGAGCAGGCCGCCCACGGCATCGGGCAGGGCCGCCTGCCGGCCGCCCGCTCCGGTGAGCGCCACGAGCTGTCTCAGTTCGACGGTGCGGTCCTGCCAGAACGCGGTTTCGGGCCCGGTGGAACGCAGCGCGGCGGGCAGGGCGGTCTGGAAGGCGGAGAGGGCTGCGGCGAAGTCCGGCGGCAGGCCGGCGCCGGCGTGGGCGGCGGCGAGCGGCGACGGGGCGGACGATTTCGCGGCGGAGAGAATATCCTGGATGATGCCGGGCGAGTCCGTCCCGGCGGGAGCGAAGGCGTCGCCGAATCCGGCCAGGTCCAGGGGCGGCGCCGAAGCGGCGAACTCGGACGGCCGAGCCCTCTGGGCGGTGGGTTCCTGAGCCGGGTCCAGCGGCTGGTTGGCGGGGGACGGAAACCCGTCGCCCGAAATCTTGACCATGGCAGTCACCTCATGCATGTATTTGCTGCTTTATCGGCGGCGCGGCCGAAATGTTGCCTGTTCCGAACCCCGATATCCGGAGAGTCACCACAAAGGCACGGAGAGCACAAAGAATGTTGAGGGTTGAGAGTTAAGAGTTGAGGGTTGGGAACGAGCCTCAACGCCCGAACCGCAAGCCCCGAACCCCGAGCCGCGAACCCCGAACCGCGAACCCCGTTTACGAGCACGATTACGAATTACGATTACGATGACGATTACGAGCACGAACATTCGGGACGGGAACGAGCCTCTAGCCCCGAGCCTCGATTACGATCACGATTACGAACCGCAGAGGTACTCGTGCATCGCGCGGGCCGCCTTGCGGCCGGCGCCCATGGCCAGGATCACGGTGGCCGCCCCGGTGACGACGTCGCCACCCGCCCAGATCTTCGCCCGCGAGGTGCTCCCCGTGGCCTCGTCGGCCATGATGTTGCCTTTCTTGCCCAGCGTCAGGCCCGGCGTGGTGGACCCGATGAGCGGATTGGGACTGTTGCCGATGGCGCACACCACAGCGTCCACCTCGAATACGGTCTCGTCCCCCGCGATGGGGATCGGCGAGCGCCGGCCGGACGCATCGGGCTCGCCCAGCCGCATGCGCTGGCAGACCATCCGCCGCACCCAACCGCTCGCGTCGCCCTCGTAGCGGATGGGCAGCGTCAGGAACTCGAAGATCACGCCCTCCTCTTCGGCGTTCTCGACCTCCTCCAGCCGCGCCGGCAGCTCCTCCCGCGAACGGCGGTAGACGATCCGGCTCTCCGCCCCCAGGCGCAGCGCGCTGCGCGCGCAGTCCATGGCGACGTTGCCGCCCCCCACCACCGCCACCCGTTTGTGCACCTTGATCGGGGTGTGGTACTCGGGGAAGCGGTACCCCTTCATCAGATTGAGACGGGTGAGGTACTCGTTGGCCGAGTAGACGCCGTTGAGGTTCTCGCCCGGGATCTCCATGAACCACGGCAGGCCGGCGCCGGAACCGACGAAAATGGCGTCGTACTCCTCGAGCAGGCTGTCGATGGTCCGGGTCTTGCCCACGACGAAATCCGTCACCAACTTCACGCCCAACCGCTGCAGGTATTGGACCTCCCGGTTGACGATGGCCTTGGGGAGGCGGAATTCAGGGATGCCGTACACCAGCACGCCGCCCATCCGGTGCAGCGCCTCGTAGATGGTCACCGCGTAGCCGAGCTGGATCAGGTCGCCGGCCACGGTCAGGCCGGCTGGTCCGCCCCCGACCACCGCGACCTTCTTGCCGGTGGGGCCCTGGATCGCGGGCATTTCCGGCGCCCCCCGGGCGGCCTCCCAGTCGGCCAGGAAGCGCTCCAGGCGGCCGATGGCGACCGTGCCGCCCAGCTTTTTCAGGGCGCAGGTCTTCTCGCACTGCTCCTCCTGCGGGCAGACGCGGCCGCAGACCGCGGGCAGGCAGTTCCGGCTCTTGAGGACGCGCACCCCCTCCTGGAAATCCCCCGTGGCGATGTGGGCGATGAACCCGGGGATATCGATCTCCACTGGACAGCTGGGCACGCACTGTGGTTTCTTGCACTGGATACACCGGCGGGCTTCGGCGACGGCCAGCTCCTCGGTGTAGCCCAGCGCCACCTCGAAGAAGTTGTGCCGCCGCACTTCGGGCGGCTGCTTGGGGATCTCGCGGCGCTCCAGGTCCGGTTTTTTCTTCTCGGCCATCAGCGCGTCTCCTCCGCGTGGAGCGAGTGTTCCTCGCACCGGCTGGTGCGCAGCGGCACCACCTCCTCCGCCATGTAGGTCTTGCGGCGTTGCAGCAGTTCGGGCCAGTCCACCTGGTGGCCGTCGAAATCGGGCCCGTGCACGCACGCAAACCGGGTGACGCCCCCGACGCTGACCCGGCAGACGCCGCACATGCCGGTCCCGTCGATCATGATCGGATTGAGGCTGACCGTGGTGGGGATACCCAGCGGCCGCGTGGCGTCGGAGCCGCGTTTGAGCAGGAAGGTGCATCCGTTCACGATGACGCGGTGCACGGGCTCAGCCAGCGCCTTGATCACCTCCGGCAGCCGGCCCACGTGGCCCTTGTAGCCCTTGGTGCCGTCCCGGGTGATGTGCACCAGCTTGTCGGAGAGCTGCCGGAAGCGCTCCTCCCAGTAAAACAGGAAGGAGCTGCGCGCTTCCAGCACCGTGATGATCCGGTTGCCCCGCGCCTTGAGCGCCCGGGCGATGGGGAACAGGCTGCCGATGCCGTAGCAACCGGCCAGGCACAGCACGGTGCCGTACAAGCCGATTTCGGCCGGGTTGCCCAGCGGACCGACCACGGTCGGGATGCCGGAGCCCTCCTCCAGCCGGGCCAGGCGGTGGGTCGTGCTGCCGATGTTCAGGAAGACCAGGGTCACGGTGCCCCGGTCCGCGTCCCAGTCGGACACGGACAGCGGGATCCGCTCGCCCTCCTCCTCGGCCCGGATGATCACGAACTGGCCGGGCTGCATGTCCCGCACGACGTCGGGCGCCTCGACCGTCAGCACGTGCACGTTCGGAACGATCATGCGGCTGGCGATGACTTTATACATGGGCCTTCCTTATGCTCACGGTCTGGGGGTTGGGGCGGATGCAGGCGCACTCGCGCAGCGCGGCGTGCAGGGTTCCCGGCGGCTGATCGCGGTGAAGCTTGGCGGGCCAGGTCATCTCCGCGTCGCCGCAAACCACCGTCACCGGGTCGCCCGGGGCGATGCCCGCGGCGGCGGCATCGTCCGGATTGATCTCGAGCATCCCTTCCGTCAGGAGCATCCGGGAGCCCTCGACCCAGACGGACAGGGGGAAGCCGCGATGGGAGTGCTCCACGGCGGAAACGGTCAACCGGTAGGTCTCCCGTGCCGCCGGCCCGGCCGCCGTCTCCGCCCGGCCGCCCGGGCGGGTGTCCGCCATCCGGCCGCCCCAATGGAACGGTCTGGGATCCCGGCGGGCCAGATCCGCCTCCCGGCGGTAGGCGTCGCTGAAGCGGCCCATCTCCGCGCGGATTTCTTCGGCGCTCGTGAACGCGAAGCCGGCTGCGCCCATCCGGCGGGCGATGCGGCAGAGGATTTCCCAGTCCGGCAGCGCGTTGCCGGGAGGCGGGACGGCCCGCCGGACCAGCTGCACCCGGCCCTCGCCGTTGATGAAGGTGCCGTCGGATTCGGTGGCCGCCGCGGCCGGTAGGACCAGGTCCGCGGTGCAGTAGGGTTCCGGAGGGTAGATGTTCTGGAAAACCAGGAAATCGGCCGGGACCGCCGGCGTGGGGGGCAGCTCGCCCAGCAGGTACAACACCCGGCTTCGCTGCCCCGCCCAGAGCTGCCAGGCGTTCCAGCTCCCGGCCGCGGGCGCCAGGGGCACCCCCCAGATCTGTTCCGCGAGCCGGCGGTGCGCGTCGTCGTCCAGCGGCACGCCGCCCGGGAGCGCCTCCGGGTAGGCGCCGGCCGTCAGCGAACCGACCAGGTTGTTTTGCGCCGGCAGCGGCATGAACCCGGCGCCGGTGGCGTCGGCCAGCTCGGTCAGGATCGCGAGGATTTCCGCCGCTCCGTCGCACTGCATGAACTCGGAGCCGATCATAATCACGGTGCGTTTGGATTCCCGCAGCAGCCGGGCGGCCTCACCGAGGTCGCTGTCCCGGCCGGCGGCGCTCGCCCCGGCCGGAGCCGCGGCCGCCGGCTGGACGCGGTCCAGCAGGCTGCGGAGCAGGCCGGCTTCGCCGCCCGACGGCGGTTGCAGCCAGATCTGGGCGAGCAGGCTGTAGCTGTGGCGATGCGGATTCACGGTGATGAGGCGGATCCCCTGCTTGAGCGTCCGCCGCAGGGCTACCCCGACCACCGAGCGTCCGAAGCGGGAATCCAGACCCACGGCCAGGATGACCTCGGCCGCGGACAGGGCCGACAGCGGCACGCTCCGGCCCAGGAGGCGGAGGTAGGGGTCGAACGCCGGCCCGTAGAAGATCCGGGCTGTGGTGTCCACCTGGTGGGAACGCATGACCACCCGGGCGAACTTCTGGGCGACGTACAGGTCCTCGGTGCAGCAGTTGGTCGACGCCAGCAGGGCGAACTCCTCCGGCGGACAGGTGGCGAGCTGCTCGGCCATCAGCGCGGTGGCCTGGTCCCAGGAGATTTCCGTGGGGATCGAGCCGTAGCGGGCATAGGGGTTCCGGAGCCGCCGGTAGCCGCTGACCAGTTCCGTGTTGCAGAAGCGCCCCTTGACACAGAGCTGCCCCTGGTTCACCACGGGATCGTCGGCGGGCAGGCTGCCGATGACCCGGTCGTCCTTCACCAGCAGCCGGAGCTGACAGCCCACGCCGCAGAACGAACAGGTGGTGGTCTCCTCCCGGTCGGGCTTGCCCTCCCAGGCCCGGGCTTTCTCGCGCAAGGCGCCGGTCGGGCACACCGCCACGCAGGCGCCGCAGAACTCGCAGCCGCCCGCCATGTGGGTGCGGTGGAAGGCCGGCCCGATGATGGTGTTGCGCCCGCGGTTCTTGTACGCCAGCACGTTGGCGGTCCGGACCTCCTGGCACATCCGGACACACCGCCCGCAGAGGATGCACAGGTTGTAGTCGCGGTCGTAGAAGGGATCCTCCGTCTCCACCCGGAGGTTGCGGTAGTAGATCGGGTGATCGATGCGGTCGATGCCCATGGATTCCGCCACCGCCTGCAGCTCGCACAGCGTGTCCTTGGGGCAGTACCGGCAGCCCGTGGTGACCCCGGACTTGCGGATGGTGGGCATGAACTCCTTGCACTCGGCCTTCTCGTCGCAGACCAGGCAGCTGGAGGTGTGCTCCGTCAGGAAGAGCTGCAGGATGTCCCGGCGCATGGCCTCGATCTGCGCGGTCCGGGTGCGCACGATCATTCCCTCTTCCACCGGGGTGGTGCAGGCGGTCGGAAAGGTTCGCACCCCCTCGACCTCGACGATGCACATGCGGCAACCGCCGTGCGGCGACAGGCCGGCGAGGTAACACAGGGTGGGGATCTCGATGCCGTGGGCGCGGGCCGCCTCCAGGATCGTGGCGCCCCGGGCGGCGGTGACCGTCCGGTTGTCGATGCTCAGCGTGATGGGGGGCTGCTCGGTGTTCACTGTTGACTCCGCCGGGACTCGAAAATGACGGCGTTGCCCGCCAACTGGTCGTATCGGCACACTTCGTAGCAGGCCTTGCATTTGATGCAGAGGGCCAGGTCGATCCGGTGCGCTTCGGATCGCGCCCCGGCGATGGCGTGGGTCGGGCAAACCTCGATGCACCGTTGACACCCGTTGCAGCGCGCCGGGTCGATGCGGTACTCCACCAGTTCCTTGCAGGCGGCCGCGGCACAGTGGCGCTCCTTGGCGTGCTGGAGATACTCGGTGCGGAAATGCCGCAAGGTCGTCAGGACCGGGTTGGGGGCGGTCTGGCCCAGCCCGCACAGCGAGGCCCGTTTCACCGTCTCGGCCAGGTTCTGCAGTTTGGCCAGGTCCTCCGGCTGAGCGCGCCCGGCCGCCAGATCCTCCAACAGGCGGACCATGTGCCAGGTGCCCACCCGGCAGGGGGAGCACTTGCCGCACGATTCCGCCTGCGTGAAGCGGAGGAAATACAGGGCGAGGTCCACGGCGCAGGTGTCTTCATCCACCACGATCATGCCGCCCGAGCCCATGATGGAACCGGCTTCGGCCATGGCCTCGTAGGCGACCGGCAGGTCGAGGAACTCCTCCGACAGGCAGCCGCCTGACGGCCCGCCGGTCTGGACCGCCTTGAACCGCTTCCAGGATCCGCCGCCGATGTCGAAGACGATCTGGCGCAGCCGGATGCCCAGCGGCACCTCGATCAGACCCGGCCGCCGGACCTTGCCCACCAGGGAGAAGGTCTTGGTGCCGTAATTGCCCTCCACCCCGAACTGGCGGTACCAGGCGGCGCCGTTGCGGAGAAGATGGGGCAGGGTGCCCAACGTTTCCACGTTGTTGATGATGGTGGGCCGGCCGTTGAGGCCGGCGATGGCCGGGAAGGGCGGGCGCGAGCGCGGCATGCCCCGGCGGCCCTCGCACGAGGCGATGAGCGCGGTCTCTTCACCGCACACGAAGGCGCCGCCGCCCTCCTTGAGGGTGATGCCGAAGCTGAAGTCCGTCCCCAGCACCCCCTCGCCCAGCAACCCGTGGGCGGTCATCTGGGCGATGGCCGTGCGCAGCCGGGCGATGGCCAGGTGGTAATCCGAGTTGATGTAGATGTAGCCGTGGCTGGCGCCGATGGCGAAGCCGGCGATGAGCAGGCCCTCCAGCACGGCGTGTGGATCGCCCTCGATGAGCGCCCGGTTCATGAAGGCACCCGGATCCCCCTCGGAGCAGTTGCAGATCACGTACTTGGGGGTCCCGGCGGCGCCGCGGCAGATCTGCCATTTCCGCCAGGTGGGAAAGCCGGCCCCGCCGCGGCCGCGCAGCCCCGCCTCCTTGACCAGACCGATGACATCCTCGGGCGTCATGCCGAGCGCCTGGTTCAGCCCCGCGTAGCCCTCGTTGGCCAGGTAGTGCTCGATGTCCTCGGGATCGATGAAGCCGCAGTTGCGGAGCACCAGCCGGACCTGGTGGCGCAGCATCGGTGTGTCGAAAAAGCGCGGCAGCCCGGCGGTTAGCGGATCGCCGTTGGCGCCGAAATGGGCGAAGGCCAGGTCCGGTGACGGGTCGCCGTGCAGCAACAGCCGCTCCAGAATCCGCCGCGCCCGCGCCGGATCCACGTTGGCGTACGTGATGCGGGGATGGTTCGGCAGCCGCACGTCCATGAGCGGCTCCAGGTAGCACGGGCCGATGCAGCCCACGGGGACCACCCGCGCCTCCACCTGGCGTTCCGTGAGTGTCTGGCGGATGGCGTGCAGGACGTCGCCGGCGCCGGCGGCCAGTCCGCAGGTGGCGGCACCGACGTAGATGACCGGGACCGGGCTCGCTTCCAGGCGGGCCCATTGTTGCCGGGCGGCGGCTTGGATGGCCGGGAAGTTATTCACGGTTTTGCAAGATCTCCTTCAGTTGGGTGACCATCGTCCGGGCGTGGATCTTCTCGTTGATCTGGACCACCGGGGCCAGCGCGCAGCACCCCAGGCAATTGACCCGCTGAAAATCGAATCGTTTGTCCTTGGTGGACTGACCCACGGTGATGCCGAGCTGCCAGCCGAGGGTGTCGCTCAGAAAGCCGCCGCCGTGGACATGGCAGGCGGTGCCCATGCACACCTTGATGGACTTCCGGCCGGGTTCGTCGAAGCGGAACTTTGAAAAGAACGAGGCCACCCCGAAGATCTGGTTTTCGGACAGTCGCAGGAACTGCGAGATCTGCCGCACCGACTCCTCGGAGATGTAACCGAACGTTTCCTGCACCCGGACCAGAATGGAGATCAGCTCCCCCTCCTGGCCCTTGAACTGCCGGAACAGCTCCTGATAATCCGGCGGGTCGGTGCCGGCGCCGGCGGTCGGAGTGTCGGGTGGATTCATTCAGTCATCCTCGCTCTGTTGGATTCGGTTCAGGTGGATGCAGTCGGTGAGCTTCACTTCGCCCCGGACGAAATCCTCCGCAAAGGCCATGCAGGTGGGCGAGCCACAGCAGCCGCAATCGATCTGCTTCAGCTTCTGATAGACGCGCTCCCGCTCCTTCATCCGCTTGATGGACGTCTCCAGGTCCGTGTCGAAGTAGCGGGTCGGACGCGGCATGATCGGGTACTCGATGGTGAAATACCCCGCCTTCATCTTCTGCTCGATGTCGCAAGTGTCGATCTCGATCCGTTTTTGATACTTCTCGCCCTGGCGCAGGGAGTTGATCCGGGCGATGTACGGGTTTTCCACGTTGAAGGTGCCGCCGACACAGCCCATCATGTGGGCCGACGCCTCGATGAAGGCGACGTTGCGCAAGCGGGAGTTCTCGATGTCGTCCAAGATCTGCATGACGTGGTCCAGACCCGCGATCACCAGCCAGTTCTCCTTCTCCGCCGCCCGAGTCAGGCTGCCCGACGTGACCCACTCGGAATTGAACGAGAAATCCTCCGGCACCTGCGACACGTCGAACTCCTTGCTGATGGCCATCACGTGCGGCATGATGATGGAGTAGATTCCGCGCACCGACACCACGCCGTCGAACCAGGATTTTTTCTTCTCGGCCGGCTGCTGGACGGAGGCGATCTTTGCCGGGCAGGTGGCCACGTAGAACACGCCGATCTCCTCGGCGGTCAGCCCGAGCTTCTCGGGCAGGTCCTTTTTGATTTCCCGGGCCGTGATCTCGCGCGGCACTTCCATGGGGACGATCAGTTCCACCAGGTCGGGAAATTTCACCTGGATGAGCCGGACCACGCACGGGCAATACGAAGCGATCAGGGGCAGGCGGCCGCGGTATTCCTTGAGATACAGTTCCAGCGCCTTGGCCAGGGCCACCGTGGAGGTGTGCACGTCGATCACGCTGTCGAAGCCGATCTCCTTGAGGGCCAGATGGATCACGTAGGGGTGGATGTGGGCGTCGAACTGGGCGTACAGGACGGGGGACGGCACGATGACCTTGTGCTTGAAGTGGGAGAGGCCGTTGACCATGTCGCTGTCGACGACGATGGCGTTCTCCGGGCAGATGCCGATGCAATTGCCGCAGTCGACGCAAAACTCGTCCGAGATGACCGCTTTGCCGTTGCGCACCCGGATGGCCTGGGTGGGGCAGGTGCGCATGCAGGCCATGTGCCCCCGGCATTTCGCCGGGATGACTCTGTGGGCATGGAAATAGCGGACCATGACCGTGCCCCTCCGCAGTTCAGGCGGTCGGCGGGCGGATGGAGAATCTCATCCGCAACCGGGTGCCCCGGCCGACTTCACTCTGGATGTCCAACTCATCCGAATTCCGCTTGATGTTCGGCAGGCCCATGCCCGAGCCGAAACCCATGGCGCGCTGCTCCTCGGTGGCGGTGGTGTATCCCTCCTGCATGGCCTCGGTCACGTCTGGGATGCCCTTGCCCTCGTCGTCGAGGATCACCTCGATGGAGCTGGGCGTGACCGCCAGGTTCACCTGGGCCCGCTTGGCGTGCATGATCACATTCATCTCGCCCTCGTAGGTGGAGATAGCCACGCGACGGACGATCGTGGGATCGACCCCGATCTTCTTCAGGATGGATTTCACTTCGGTGGACACCAATCCGGCCCGCGAGAAATCGCTCCCTTCGATCTGGAACTGGTTGTTCAACAGGATGGATTCGGCTGGCGGCGGCGTACGCAGCGGCATGTTCGCCAGGTCGGGCGCTTGGGTCAGCGTGTAAATCCGGACGCAGCTTTCGTACATGTCCATCTGGGTGGACATCAACACGATGTTGTGCTCCCGGGCGAAGCGCTCGGCGCCGTCCTTGGTTTTCTTCCCCCGGATCAAAACGACCCCGCGGAACTCGGCCATGTGGGCGGAGATGACCGACTGCTGGGTGGCGAGTCCGGTCAGCAGGACGGAGTCCGGTTTTCCGAAAGCGAGCACGTCGCTCATCAGGTCCGAGGCGTAGATTTCCGTGATGTCGGTGGCGAGAAGATCCTCACGGGCGAGCAGGGTGGCTTCCAGCGCAACCCGAATGGCGTCGATCTTCATACTCGAGCCCAGGGGACGGCAGTTCAGACGGTGTCTTGGCCGGGCCGATGCGGACGCGAACAGGAGACGGAACAGGTGCGGACGCTACTTGGAGACGAGACCGAGCGAGTATAGTTTCCCGACCAGGTCGAAAGTCATCAAGTCAGTGGCGAGGAGGGCGATGTTGTGACGGTTGGCCAGTTCGATGGTGTCCGGTGGAACACTCTTTCCGTTGGAGATGATGACGGCCGCGACGTCCACCAGGTTGGCGGCGGGGACGATGCTCTTGTGGGTTTGCACGGTCACCCAGAGGTTGCCGGATTTGGCGCCTGCCATGACATCGCTCAGCATGTCAGAGATGAACACGCCGCTGATTTCCCGATGCTCAAACTGGCTCAACGGCTTCAGCCCGAGGATGTCGATCACTTCTTTTGTCGTCATAGTTCAAGCTCCGTGCAAAGATGGATGTTGATCCCGGTTGCGATCAAAACAACGGCTTTCGTTCCACCAGCGGTTTCTGCGAGAGCATGCCGACGTCATGGATGAACTCGCCCCGGCACAGGGCGATCTTCTGAATCCGGTCGAAGGAAATGAATCGGACGGTGGAGCGCGAGGTGTCGCGGCGCTGGTTGAAATACTCGCCGAGTATTTCCAGCCGCTTTTTGCTGATCGGGGTCTGCAGCCCGTCCGGCAGGTTGGCAAAGGCGACGAGGATCCAGGTCCGCTTTTTCTCCGCCCGCTTGCGGATTTTCTCCACCTCGCAATCGGGCAGGCAGGAGGTGCAGTACATCAATCCCAGCAAGTCTTGAAACTCTTCACGCCGTTGGCAGAGCGTGCATTCCAGGTTGAAACGGATGGTCTGGGCGTTCTCGACGATGTTCCAGGTGCAATCCCCTTCTTTGTACTGATCCCATGTGTCCTGGGTGGAAAAGTAGGTTCGGAGTCCCTGGCAGTGGGAGCAGCGCTCGAAAACCGAGAAGCCGAACTGGACATCCACCATTTTCCACACATGCTGGCAATGTGTCATCAGTGCACACCTAAAAACAAAATATCGAGCCGAGCTTGCCGTCTGCTCGAAATATGAGCGGATAAGAAGGATCGGAACAATCTGAGCCAAGTTTATCCGGTGGTTTAGAAAAGTCAAGGGATTGTTGGTAGAAACCAGAGGGAAGCGACTCGCCAGGCGACAATCCGACCCGGCCGCCCCGACCCGGATCGTCTCACCCGGTCTGTCCGAATCGACGGGGCGCGGCCGTGATGACGGTGTTTTGCGATGGTGATCCAGCACCCGGGTCCCAGGTCCTGGTTCCGATATCCGATGTTCGGGACGATTGATGATTGATGGTTCGTGCTCGTGATTCGTAATCGTGATCGTTGTCGAGCCTCCAGCCTCGATCACGATTACGAATTTCGATTACAATTACGAATTACGAGCACGAACCCGTAACGCTCAACCCTCAACTCTCAACTCTGAACGAGCGGGATCGAACCCCGTGATCCGACCCCCGATGATGCTGTCACTTCCCCGGGCAGGCGCCCACCACCGACGCCGGCAGGTTCTTCTTGCCGAACGCCTTGTCGAAGTGCTTGGCGAACTCCTCGGCCAGCTTGCGGGCGCGCTGGTCGAAGGCGTCCTTGTCCGGCCAGGTGTTGCGGGGGTTGAGGACCGCGTCGGGCACGCCGGGGCAGGACTGGGGGATCTGGATGTGGAACAGCGGGTCGGTGGCGACCGCCGCCTGGTCCAGTGTTCCGTTGAGCACCGCGGTGATGATGGCGCGGGTCAGGTTGATGTCCATCCGCTTGCCCACGCCGTAGGCGCCGCCGCTCCAGCCCGTGTTCACCAGGTAGACTCGGGTGCCGTGCCGGCGCATCTTCTCGCCGAGCAGGGAGGTGTAGGCGTCGGGATTGCGCGGCATGAACGGCGCGCCAAAGAACCGCGAGAAGGTGGACACCGGCTCGGTGATGCCGGTCTCGGTGCCGGCCAGCTTGCTCGTGTAGCCCATCAGGAACCAGAGCATGGCTTGGTCCTGATTCAGCTTGGCCACCGGCGGCAGCACGCCGTTGGCGTCGGCCGTCAGGAAGACGATGGTCTTGGGGTGCGCGCCCACGGGCGGCTCCTTGATCCCCGGGAGGAACGACAGCGGGTACGAGCCGCGGGAGTTCTCCGTCAGTCGCTGGTCGTGGAAGTCGAAATTGCCGCTCGGATACATCATGGCGTTTTCCACGATGGCGCCGTGCTCGAGGTAGGGCGCCGCGTGCATGATGGCGTTGTGGATCTGCGGCTCCTTGGCCGGATTCAGGTTAATGAGCTTGGCGTAGCAGCCGAACTCGAAGTTGGCGATGCCGTGGTCGTTCCAGCCGTGCTCGTCGTCGCCGAGCAGCGCGCGGTCGGGGTCGGCCGACAGCGTGGTCTTCCCCGTCCCGGACAGACCCAGGAACAGCGCGGTGGCGCCGTCGGCGCCCTCGTTGGCCGACGCGTGCAGCGGCAGGATCCCGGCGCCGGGGAGCAGGTAGTTCATCACGGTGAAGATCAGCTTCTTGCAGCTCCCCATGTAGGACGAGCCGACGATGACACCCAGCCGGTTCACGAAGTCGATGGCCACGATCAGGTCCGACGCGGTGCCGTCGGGCAGCGTGCGCACCCGGCCGGCGTAGCGCGCCTTGTCCAGCCGGTCCGCGGGGAGGGCGATGAGGGTGAAGGGCCGGGCGGCGAAAATGCTGCGCTGGATGTCGGGCGGGACCGGCCGGAACATGGTCTCACAGAACAGGACGGACAGCGCGCAGTTGGACACGGTCCGCACGGGCAGGGCATAGGCGCTGTCGGCGCCCACCACGCGGTCCAGCACGTACATTTGGTCTTTTTGCCGGATGAACGCCAGGGCGTCGGCGAGGATCATGTCGAAGGTTTCCGGCTCCAGGGGGATGTTGTTGGGCGAGTCCCAGTCGATATCCGCCACGATCTCGGGGCGGCGGACGATCACCGTGTCCTTGGGGCTGCGCCCCGTGGAATCCACCGGCGTCCAGGTGGCCAGGGCGCCGTTCCGGCTGACGATCGCCTCGCGGTGGGCCACGGCGTGCTCAATGAGCAGCCGCCGCGACGGACTGACATGCACGTTGGGGTGCGCCTGCAGGGCCTGGTCCAGACGGGTGAAGAATTCCACGGTGAACTCCTTCGGGAAAATTGTGGCCCGGCCGGCGGGCCGGCCCGCGCTCCAACCGGGCTGGAAAAGTGCAGTCTAGACCAAACCAGTCGAATAATCAATCCCCCGACTTAGCGCTTGATTTTTCGGCCGGATTCGGTATAGTGACTTCGCTCCCGGCACCGATCAGGTCCCACTGCAGAGGGTGCGGCTCTTTATTTCCCTTGAGAGGGCCCAACGTCAGGCACCCGCACGACGGGTGAGCGTCCGACTCCGCCCGCTCAGGCGGGGAATGACGGCCGGGAGCGGCCCGACGTCCGGCAGCACCAGAGGAGGCTCCATGAGTACGCCTGAAAAAATCGAGCGCCTGCGCGCCATGCGGGAAACCGCCCGGCAGGGCGGCGGCCGCGACCGGATCGACGCCCAGCACGCCAAGGGCAAGATGACCGCGCGCGAGCGCATCGACGCCCTGCTGGACAAGGGGACCTTCGTCGAGCTCGACATGTTCGTCACCCACCGCTCGCACGAGTTCGGGATGGGCGAGAAGCGGGTCCTGTCCGACAGCGTCGTGACCGGCCAGGGCACCATCGACGGCCGCCCCGTGTATGTCTTCTCGCAGGACTTCACCGTCTTCGGCGGCAGCCTGGGGAAGGCGCACGCCGAGAAGATCTGCAAGATCATGGATCTGGCCATGAAGAACGGACTCCCCCTCATCGGCCTCAACGACTCGGGCGGCGCCCGCATCCAGGAGGGCGTGGTGAGCCTCGGCGCCTACGCCGACATCTTCCTCCGCAACACCATGGCGTCGGGCGTCATCCCGCAGATCTCGGCCATCATGGGCCCCTGCGCCGGCGGGGCGGTGTACAGCCCCGCGCTGACCGACTTCATCATCATGACCCGGAAGACCAGCCACATGTTCATCACCGGGCCCGACGTGGTGAAGGCGGTGACGCATCAGGACGTCTCCTTCGACGAGCTGGGCGGCGGCCCGGTGCACAGCACCAAGAGCGGCGTGTGCCACCTCCTGGCCGAGGACGAGGCGGAAACCCTCGAGACCATCCGCCACCTCCTCGGCTTCCTCCCCTCCAACAACACCGAGGACCCGCCGCTGGCCGACACCGGCGACGACCCGAAGCGCATGGACGAGGCGCTGGACACCCTGGTGCCCGACGAGCCCAACCGGCCCTACGACATGAAGCAGGTCATCGAGCACGTGGTGGACAACGGCGAATTCCTGGAGATCCATCCCCACTACGCCCAGAACATCGTCGTCGGATTCGCCCGGCTGGGCGGACGCCCCGTCGGGATCATCGCCAACCAGCCGATGGTGCTGGCCGGCGTGCTGGACATCAAGGCGTCCATCAAGGGAGCGCGGTTCGTGCGCACCTGCGACTGCTTCAACATCCCCATCGTCACCTTCGAGGATGTGCCCGGCTTCATGCCCGGCGTGGACCAGGAGCACGGCGGCATCATCGTCCACGGCGCCAAGTTGCTCTACGCGTTCTGCGAGGCCACCGTGCCCAAGCTGACGGTGATCACCCGCAAAGCGTACGGCGGCGCGTACGACGTGATGAGCTCCAAGCACATCCGCGGCGACTACAACGTGGCCTGGCCCGGCGCCGAGATCGCCGTCATGGGCTCGGAGGGCGCCGTCAACATCATCTTCCGGAAGGAAATCGGCGAGGCGGCCGACCCCGAGGCCCGGCGCGCCGAGCTGATCCGGAACTACCGCGACAAGCTGGCCACCCCGTACGAGGCGGCCAGCTGGGGCTACATCGACGACGTGATCGAGCCGCGCGAAACCCGGCCCCGGCTGATCGATGCCCTGCGCTGGCACCAGAACAAGCGCGACAGCAACCCCCCGAAGAAACACGGGAACATCCCCCTGTAGGCAGGAGGCGACGTCATGTTCAGCAAAACCACCATCGGCGAACTGGCGGCGGTGCTCACCGAGCCGTACAAACATCTGGAGCTCGGCCAGGTCAACGACCACGCCGCCTACGTGATCCGGTTCATCGGCGAGTTTCCCTTCCACCGCCACACCCAGGACGAGCTGTACCTGGCCCTGGAGGGGGAGGTCCGCCTGGAGTTCGTCAACCTGCCACCCATCACCCTCAAGCCGAACGAGAGCACCGTCGTCCGCGCGTACACGACACACAAGTGCTACGCCGAAAACGCCCTGGTGCTCCTCATCAAGCCGAAGGAAATGTTCGCGGCGCACCCGAGCGAGTGAGGCCACCATGATCCGGAAACCCGTGCAGATCACCGAAACCGTGCTGCGGGACGCCCACCAGTCCCTGCTGGCGACCCGCATGCGCACCGACGACATGCTGAAGATCGCGGCCAAGCTCGACAAAGTGGGCTACTGGTCGCTGGAGGTCTGGGGCGGCGCCACCTTCGACAGCGCCATGCGCTTCCTGGGCGAGGACCCGTGGGAGCGGCTCCGCCGGCTGCGGCAGGAGATCCCCAACACGCGGCTGCAGATGCTGCTGCGCGGCCAGAACCTGGTGGGCTACAAGCACTACCCGGACGACATCGTCGAGCGGTTCATCGTCTGCGCCCGTCGCAACGGCGTCGACGTCTTCCGCATCTTCGACGCGCTGAACGACATCCGCAACATGGAGTTTTCCATGCGGATCGCCAAGCGGGAGGGCGGCCACGTGCAGGCCACCATCTCGTACACGATCAGCCCCGTCCACGACATCCCGTCCTTCGTGGCCATGGGCCGGGAGCTGGCCGACCTCGGCGCCGATTCCATCTGCATCAAGGACATGGCCGGCCTCATCACCCCCTATGCCGCCTTCGAGCTGATCACGGCGCTGAAGCAGGACCCCGGCCTGCCGGTGCAACTGCACACGCACTACACCAGCGGCATGGGCACGGCGGCGCTGATCAAGGCCGTGGAAGCCGGGGTGGACGTGATCGACACGGCGCTGTCCTCGATGTCGCTCTCCACGTCGCAGCCGCCCACCGAGACGCTGGTGGCGTGCCTGCGCGGCACCGAGCGGGACACCGGCCTCGACATCGCGGAGCTGGCCGAGCTGGCGCGCACCATGACCGACGTCCGGGCCCGGTACGCCAGCTTCGAGGCCGGCATCGCCGCGGTGGACGTCAACGTGCTGCAGTTCCAGGTGCCCGGCGGCATGCTCTCCAACCTGGTCAACCAGCTCCGCCAGCAGGGCGCCATGGACCGCTACTACGACGTGCTGGACGAGATCCCGCGCGTCCGCAAGGACATGGGTTACCCGCCGCTGGTCACGCCCTCCTCGCAGATCGTCGGCACCCAGGCCACGCTCAACGTGATGTGCGGCGAGCGCTACAAGATCATCCCCGAGGAAGTCAAGCAGTACTTCCGCGGCTACTACGGCCGGCCGCCCGCGCCCATGGATCCCGAGATCCAGAGGAAGGCCATCGGCGACGAGACGCCCATCACGGCGCGCCCGGCCGACATGCTCTGCCCCGGCTGGGACGACGCGAAGCAGGAGATCGGCAGCCTGGCGACCTGCGACGAGGACGTCCTCTCCTACGCCCTGTTCCCCCAGGTCGCCCGGTCGTTCCTGGACCGGCGGCGGCGGGGCATGGGCGGGAAGGAGGAGGTGGCCGGCGCCATCGCCGCCATGCTCTTTCAGCAGAAGGAGCGCCAGGCCCGGAAGGCGGAGGGCATCAGCGCCCCGCCCACGGAGCTCTCCTACTGGAAGGTCCTGGGCCGGCAGCACCTGCGGGGAGGTTGGAAATGGTGAACAAGTTCAAGCTCATGCTGGAAGGCGTCCCCTACGACATCGAGCGGCGCGGTGACCTGCTGGTGATCAACGGGCTGGAATTCCCCTGCGCGGTGGAGAACCAGAACGTGACCATCGGCGGCACGCCCCACGCCGTGGTGCTGCGGGCGGAGACGGCCACCGTGGACGGCATCAGCTACCGGTACGAGGCGCTGGGGCTGGAGGAGCCGAAGCCGGGCAAGGCCAAGCGCGCCCTGTCGGCGGCCGCCGCCGAGGATGCGGGCGCCGTCACGGCCATCATGCCGGGGCTCATCATCAGGATCAACAAGCAGGAAGGCGAACTCGTCGCGGCCGGCGAAACGATCCTGGTGCTCGAGGCCATGAAGATGCAGAACGAGATCCAGTCCAAGGTTCAGGGGCGGATCAAGAGCATCAACGTCAAGCCGGGCGAGTCGGTGGAGATGCGCCAGGTCCTGGCGGTGGTTGAACCCACCGCCTGATCCGGCGGTGGGGATCTCCGCCGCCCTCTGTGACGGATCCAGGCAACCGGCCGCGATCCCCCGCCGGGGACGCGGCCGGTTCCATTTATTCGGCCAGGAACGGGTAGGCGAAATCCTGCGGGGTGTTGAAGCACTCCTTGATGGTGCGCACCGAGATCCAGCGCAGCAGGTTGTAGATGGACCCGGCCTTGTCGTTGGTGCCGGAAGCCCTGGCGCCGCCGAACGGCTGGTGGCCCACCACCGCGCCGGTGGTCTTGTCGTTGATGTAGAAGTTGCCGGCGGCATGGCGCAGGCGATCCCAGGCCTGCCCGATCGCGGCGCGGTCCCGGGCGAACACCGCCCCGGTCAGCGCGTAGGGCGACGTGCCGTCGCACAGGTCCAGGATCTCCGGGAACCGATCGTCGTCGTACAGGAAGACGGTCAGGACCGGCCCAAAGATCTCCTCCTCCATGAGCTTGAAACGGGGGTTGGTGGTCAGCACCACCGTGGGCTGGATAAAGTAGCCGGTGGTGTCGTCGGTGCCGCCGCCGTAGATCACCTCGGCCTCGGGGCTGTCCTGGGCGAACCGGATGTAGTCGCGGATCGTGCCGAAGGCGGCGCGGTCGATCACCGCCCCCATGAAGTTGGAGAAGTCCTCCACCGGCCCCACCTTGACCCGGTCCAGCTGGGCGCAGAGCGCGTCGCGCAGCGCCGGCCAGATCCCGCGGGGGATGTAGGCGCGCGACGTGGCCGAGCACTTCTGCCCCTGGTACTCGAAGGCGCCCCGCAGCAGGCAGGTGGCCAGCCCTCGGATCTCGGCGGAGGCGTGGGCCACGACGAAGTCCTTGCCGCCGGTCTCGCCCACGATGCGCGGGTAGGAGCGGTAGCGACCGATCTGGCCGGCGACCACCTGCCAGATGTGGTTGAAGGCCGGGTTGGAGCCGGTGAAGTGCACCCCGGCCAGGTCCGGCTGGCTCAGGGTGAAATCGCCGATGTCGCGGGCGTCGCCGGGCACGAAGTTGATGACACCGTCGGGCAGACCGGCGTCCATGAGCACCCGCATCACCTGGTAGGCCGAGTAGACGCCGGTGGAGGCGGGTTTCCAGAGGACGACGTTCCCCATCACCGCGGGCGCGGCGGCCAGGTTGCCGCCGATGGCGGTGAAGTTGAACGGGGCGACGGCGAAGACGAAGCCTTCCAGCGGGCGGTATTCCATGCGGTTCCAGGTGGCCTGGAAGTTCTCCGGCTGGGTCTGGTAGATCTGCTGCATGAAGTAGGTGTTGAAGCGGAGGAAGTCGATCAGTTCGCAGGCGGCGTCGATTTCGGCCTGGTGGGCGGTCTTGCTCTGGCCCAGCATGGTGGCGGCGTTGACGAGGTAACGCCGGTGCTTGCTGAGCAGCTCCGAAGCCTTCAGCGAAATGGCCACCCGCTCCAGCCACGAGGAGCGGGACCAGCCGACCCAGGCGGCGCGGGCGGCCTGGATGGCCTGCCGGATCTCGGCGGGGCCGGCCTTGTGATAGCGGGCCAGGATGTGGCCGTGGTCGTGGGGGATCCGACACTCGCCGAAGTTGCCCGTGCGGACCTCGCGGCCGCCGATGATGAGGGGAATCTCAAGGGTCCGGCCGCGCAGGTCGGCCAGCGCGGCCTTGAGCGCGGCCCGCTCGGGGGTGCCGGGGGCGTAGCTCTGCGGCGGTTCGTTCAGGGGTTGGGGGACTTGGAAAAATGCGTTCATGCGTGGTCTCCTTTCCAAATTGCGGGAGGCGGTCCCGTTTCCGGCGGCCACCCTGTCGGCCGGGCGGGCATGGCGATGTGCGGTAGCGCCGCCCGGCTCGGAGATCGTGAATAAACAGTCGCTCGCCATTGACGAGCGGACGAAAAGAAATAGATGATAGCAAAGGGTAAAGGGATTTTTAAATTACCGGCGCCCGGTGGCTGGGCGGATTCACGGCGCCGGTGGCGGCGCCGGCGGGGTATAATTGAAGACATAAGTTCGGGGCGGTCATCCGGCTCCCACACGCGAGTCGGCAGGTTCCGGATGGCCACGGGAGGTGGGGGATGCGCACGTCGCTGATCATCGGATTGGTGGGAGCTGCACTGGCCCTGGCAGCCGCCCAGGGGGAACCGCAGGACCTGCCGCGGGTGCAGCCGGCCGACATCGTCTACCTGGGCTCGTTCGCGCTGCCGGAGGGCGACTTCGGCGGCTCGCGGTTCGGCTACGGCGGCAAGGGACTCTGCTTTTACCGGGAGCCGTCCGGCACGTCCACGTTGTTCCTGCAGGGGCACGACTGGTATCCCGGGTTCGTCGCCCAGGTGTCCGTGCCGGCCCTGGGAGGGACGGCGACCGTGCTGCAGGAGTTCCGCGACGTCACCGACGGCGCGCTGGCGACGCTGGCCACGTCGGGCTCCAACGTGTACGGGATGATGGTGCACAACGGCCGGCTCATCGTGGGCGCCTCGTGCTACTACGACGGGGACGCCAGCCAGGTGAATTCCCACGGCGTCTCGGGGCTGAACCTGGCCGACCCCGACGACTTCCTGGGGTTCTACCCGGTGGCCGCCGAGGCCAATCCGCGCTCCCTGGGCGGCTACATGACGGTGATCCCCGCCGAGTGGCGGGCGCTGCTGGGCGGACCGGCGCTGACGGGGAAGGGGTGCCTGTCCATCATCTCCAACAACAGCGCCGGCCCGTGCGCCACGGTGTTCGATCCCGACGATGTGGGCGCCGCCAGCCCGATCCCCGGCTTCACCCTGATCTTCTACCCGCTGGCGCACCCGCTGGCGCCGGAGACCACCACCAACGAGCTGTTCAACCTGGCCACCCACATGGCGGGCATCGCCTTCCCGCCGGGGAGCCGGAGCGTGCTCTTCTTCGGGCGGCAGGGGACCGGGACCTACTGCTACGGCGTGGGCGGCGGGGTGGACTGCGACGACCCGTGCGACGACAGCCACGGCACTCACGCCTGGCCGTACCGCCACCAGGTGTGGGCGTACGACGCGGCCGAGCTGCTCCAGGTGCGGAGCGGCGCCAAGGCGTGCTGGGAGATGCGCCCCTACGCGGTCTGGGCGCTCGAGGGGATGACCGGCGGCACCTGCGCCGACATGGAGGGCGCCGCCTACGATCCGGCCACGGGCCGCCTCTACGTGACCGAGAGCTACGCCGAGGAGCCCCGCGTGCACGTCTACCAGATCACGGTGCCGTCGGCGGTGACGCGGGACGGCGACATCAACGGCGACGGCGGGTGCGACGTGGTCGACGCCGTGGTGCTGGCGGTGACGCTCGCGGGCGGCCTCGCCCCCGGCACGCCCCCCTGCGCGCGCCCGCTGGCGTGCGATTTCACCGGCGACGGGTCGCTGGACGCGGAGGACCTGCTGATCCTGGGCGCCTACTTCGCCGGCAGCCGGACCGCGCTCCCCTGACCGGGCGGTACCGCCGGCCGGCTGACCCGCGCCAGCACCCGGGCCAGGATCCACTCGAAACTGAACGTGCCGTCGAACCGGTCCCACAGCTTCAGCACCGGGTAGTAGACGACCAGCAGCACGACCGCCAGCCCCAGGGCGACGGTGGGGCTGGTCAGGTCATGGAAATAATCCGGTCCCCCCACGAACCGGATGACGCGCAGCGGGATGAAAAACAGGGCGAAATGGGTGATGTAGATGGTCAGGGAGTACCGGCTGAACTGACGGCAGTACCGCATGAACAGCCCCGGCGGCGCGTCCGGGGCCGGCTGGCGGTCGAAGATGTTCCAGAGCACGGTGAACAGGACCAGGACGACGCCCAGGAGGAACAGGCCCATGCTGAACGACTGCGGGTAGAACGACAGCGGGGTCAGGTAGCCGCCGACGACGTCGAACGGGGGACGCAGCGAACCGCCGTAAGCGGTGAACAACCCCATGAACGCGAGCAGCATCCCGATGATCAGCAGGAACGGCGTGTCGTCGGCGAAGCGCTTCTCGGCCATGCGCCGACCGATGACGAAGCCGACGATGGGGAAGATGATCCACGGGAGGATGGGGAACTGGCCGGTGAGGAAAAATCCGAGGATGTTGCCGAGGAACGTGGGGGCGCCCTGGTAGTCCTGCACCGGGTCGAAGAGGAAGTTGGGCAGGTAGTCGGAGATCCACCGCACGTTGACGAACCCTCCGCCGTAGAGCGCGGCGAGGTCCACCCACGAGCGGAGCCACGGGGTGATGACGGTGATGACGGCGCAGATCAGCAGGAGCGCCCGGGAAGTCAGGAGGCGGCAGAAGAGCAGGACGACGGTGGCGGCGCCGATGAAGGTGAGGATGTCCCAGACCCACAGCTCCTCGTACCCCTGCACGAGGAGCAGGAACAGCAGGCCCATGACGAATATGGCGGCGCCGCGCAGCAGCACCCGGCCCGTGTCTGACGCCAGCTCGCCGGCGCGCTTGCGCGCGGACAGGACCTGGCTCACCCCCACCAAAAACACGAACCACGAGGCCGCGAAATCGCCGCCCAGCGCGTGGTTGGCCAGGAAGTAGACCATCGGCTCCGGCCCCTCGCTGCTCGACAGGTAGATGGGGTAATGGCAGAGCACCATGCCGATGAGGGCGAGCGCCCTCAACACGTCCACCGAGTCCACTCGTTTCATGGAAAGGCTCCTGTGGATAATTGAATAGTCAGCGTGGCCCCATGATAGCCTGAAGCCGGAAGATGGACAAACGTTATCTGGCTCGGACGATCCCCTGCGCGGGGCTGGAACAGGCCCGGTCCGCCGGGGTGATTCGCCCATCTGCGGCGCCGGATGAGCGTTTCCGCATCGGGAACATGTGATGCGGCACGCCATCATTGACTGGCCGCCGGTCCTCCCGTATCATCATCCCAGTGTTCAGCCCGGATTGATTTCTCTTTTGAATGCCACCCGGTGTCGTCGCCGCACGCCCTGCTGATCCGCCGGCGCTGCCACCTCGGCCGATCTTCGAACCGCAGCCGCATATGGAGGTTCCAGATGGTCCCAGCCGTCCGCCGCCCAGGTGTTCGTTGCCCCATGCTCGCATGGCTCGTCCTGTCCGTCCTCGCCTTCTCGCTGCTGGCCGGCCAGGACAAGTCCCGTCCGCCCCAGGCCAGCGTTAACAAGACGACCGCTAAAACACGCCCGGCCGCCAAGAACACGACCCGGACGAAAACCATGCGGAAACTGGCGGACCAGCCCCTTGTCTCGACCGTGGGATTCAACCGGGTCTTTCGGTCGGCAAAGATGAAGGCGCCGGCGGGCTATGTGGAGAAACGGGCGGAGTTTTCCGGCGTGCAGTGCCGGCTCAAAGCGCTGCCCCAGGTGGCGGACGGCGCCCTGGCCGCGGTGGACTACCAGACGCCCGGCCAGGTCCTCACCCTCGGCGGACCGAAGCTGGAGCCGGGCGCCATCGTGTTCGACAAAGCCTCCCGGAAAGTCATCCAAATCCTGGACCGGAACGGCGCCGACAAGTACCGCTACCAGGCGCCGCCCATCGACCAGATTGTGGAGGAGTTCGAGATCCCCGAGCAATCGATCTACCTGACCACCGGCAACATCGAGCGGTCCATCGTGCCGATCCAGCTCGTGTCCATGACCGCCGCCATGAAGCAGTCCATGCTGGCTCGGGGAGCGCAACCGCTGGTGCAGCGCGCCATGCAGACCCGCAGCACCGGTTCCTCTTCCTCGGGCGAACCGGCGCTGCAATTCAAGTTCGGCGGAGGAGCCATCGATCTGACGACTCCAAGCGGCGGCACGGTCTCGGTCGAGCTGAGCGGAGACGTGACGATCTCGGACATCCGGGTGGACGCCAAGTACACCTGCTTCAAGGGATACAAGTTCGCCATCGTCGCCGGGGAGGAGATCAACCTGAAGGCGGCGGCGACGCTCCGGATGAACGAGGTGGCCTACCTGCCGCTGTGCGCGCTGGACATCCCGTTCGGCATCGGCCACGTCCGCGGCGGCCTTTACCTGATCATCGGCTTCAACGGCGAAGCCCGGCTGGAGGTGCTGTTGAACGAGCGGATGACTCTGGAGGGCGGCGTGCGGGGCGCCACGTTCCTCTATGTCCCGACCGGTCCGCTCCCGTATCTCCTGCCCTCCAATTTTTCGGTGAGCTGCGATCCCAAGTTCACCGGCGAGATCCAGGCCGGCTTCTACGCCGGACCGGTGCTGTCGGTGGAGCTGGCGGGCATCGACCTGCTGGCGGCGGAGCTGCGTTTCGGCGCCGCGCTGGCGGTGACCGCCTCCGCCGACAATCCCGACAACTTCGTGGACGTGGACCTGGACGCCATCATCTACTCGTTCTTCACCGTGTTGGGCGAATCGTTCACGCTCGTCGACGAGCGGTGGGGCCTGGATTCCCGGCGGGAGCTCCGGACGGGCGGCCAGGTCGCCTGCCTGGCCCGGGCGGACGCATACCGGCGGTACTTCAAAGGGACGGTGACGCCGATCCTCGCCGGCGACCCGCCCTTCAACGGCACGGTGGATATCATGACCGGCGATCCCAGAGATTCGGCTGCGGACGTGAAACTCGGTTCGCTCGCCTGCACGGACGGCGTGTTCGCGGGCCAGATCGCCCTGGCTGACCAGTACCGGCAGAAAGGCCAGTTGGTCCATCTGCGCTACAGGAACAGCAAGGGCCAGGACGGCCTCAGCGATCCGTTCCCCCTCACCTTTCCCTTCAGCGATCTCGCGATCGAATACGCCGACCTGTTCAACAACGTCATGGAGGGCCGGGTGGCCGGCGTGTGGGACCCGGACACGAAATCCATGGTCCAGTTCTCCGGGAGCGTCCAGGTCACCCTGACCGCCGCCGACGGCAAGCAGGAAGGCTGGGCGCTGGCGGTGGACGGGAAGGGGCAGTTTGCCAAAACGTACAATTTCCTGCCCGACCAAAGGGTTGTGGCCCGGCTGTCCTGGAACGGCTGGGAGCTGACGTCCGAGGAAATGGTCACCGAATCGGGGCTGGTCTTCTACTGCGCGCCGGCCTACCGCGGTGAACGGGACTACCGGACGATCGACGATCAGGACACCGTCATGACGCGGATGGACGACTACGTCTTTCTGAACTTCGGCCTGTACAACAAGCGGGGCAAGGGGCTCATCCTGCCGGCGGTCAAGGCCAAGTGCGCCATCGTCAAGGCGAACATGGTGAAGGGCTTCAACGGCTGGAACCTCATCGAGAGCTGGGCGTCCGTGCCCGACAGCGGCCGGGACTATGCGTTCAAGCTGCAGACACTCCCGGATCGCCCGGACCAGGCGGCCTGGACCGAGCTGTACGTCTATCGGTGGGCGGAGCCGGGCTCGGTCCGGTACACGGCTCAGCCCACCGACGGGACGAAGAGTGAACCAAAGGACGTGAGCGCCAAAGGCCGCAGCACCACCGGGAAAACCGACAGCCGGAAGACCGCCCGGCCGGCCGACGGCCAGGTCAAGACGCTGCCTGCGGGGAGCGGTCAGCAGAGCCGCAGCGCCACCTCCGCGGCAGGTGTCGAAGAGAAGGTGACGACGCTCGACATCCGCAAGCAGATCCTGGCCGCCATCAACCAGCGGGGCGAGATCATGGCGTTCACCGAGAAAGAGGCGCAGCGATGGCGGGGCATCCGGGCCGATTATCAGGACGTGGACCAGTTCGACCACAACGGCTTCGCCCTGCTCGAGACCAACATGCGCAACAACGGGGCGGCGGTGATCCGGATCCGCGGGGAGTACGAGTACGAGGGCGGCACCTTCATCGCGGCCGCGAGCTTCAATCTCCAGCCGCTGCCGTACAAGACACCGTGGAAACCGGAACGCACAACGCAGTCGCCCCGGACGAAGCGATTCCTGGAACAGAAGATCGACGAGAGCCAGGGCTATACCACGCATCCGGACCTGGATTGAGGCCCATGTGGCGGACGGCTCCGCCGGCTCGACGGGCGCGGCCGCGCCGGGGAGGAGCGGCCGCTACTTCGTCACCAGCTTGAGCAGCGTGCCGGCCGGCAAAGTGGCGTCGAGTTGGACGCCGTTGAGGATCGCCGCCGCCTCGAGCTTGTCCGCGGCCACGCCCAACTGCTGGAACGCCTGGCGCGCGGTGCCCGCCGCCGCGGTTTTCCGGAGCGTCAGCTGGTTCGGCTTGGCGTTGAGCTTCGCGGGATCCGTCAGGTTGTTGAAGCCGGCCATGGTTTGCTTGAACACGGAAAAGTAGCGGTCGAACAGCGACGGGTCGGTGTAGCTGTGGAACACGTAGATGTACTTGTCCTTCTGGATGAAGGACGACGCAACGCGGATGTTCCCCTGCTCCAGCGCGACTTCGGAGACCAGCCGCTGAGCCAGCAGCCCGTTGATCCGGGCGGATTCCGACTGGAGGACGTTGGCCTGGCTCTCCTGGCGGAACGTCTCCGCGGCCGCCGCCGGCGAGGCGCCGGAGGCCATGGAGAACAGAATCACCGCATCCTGCTGCGCGGCGTAGAGCTGCACCTGGGCCGCGGTGTTGTTCACCTTCCAGCCCGACGGCACCGGGAACTGGAACGCGAGCTGGGGATGGTAAAAGGTCTGCCCCTCCACGTAGCCCTGGCGGGGGTCTTCGCCGAAGACGAGTCCCTCGAGGCGGCCGAGGTACCCGTCGCGGTTGGTGACGAACGCGGTGCCCGCCAGCTTGTCCCGCCAGACCTGGGCGTCGCGCTGGATGGCCGCGATCCGGTCCGGAGGGTTGGGGTGGGTGGAGAACCAGCCGGGCAGTCCGCTGCGGTCGGAGCCCGGGTTGAGCCGCTCCAGCGTGACGAACATGTTGGCCATTTGGTTGGCGTCGAACCCGGCCCGGGAGGAGTACTCCACGCCCAGAGCGTCCGCCTGGCGCTCGTCGTCGCGGCTGAACTTCAGGAAGAGCATGCTCAACCCTAATTGGGCGATGCCGGCATACTTCTGGAACGTCTCGGAGAACACGGTGCCGAGGCCCAGCCCGAGCTGGGCCAGTTGGGCCTGGCTATACTGGTGCGCGCTGTGGCGCGCCGCGACGTGGCCGATCTCGTGCGACATGACGCCGGCCAGCTCCGCCTCGTCATTGAGGTAGGACAGCATCCCGCGGGTGAGATACACGTACCCGCCGGGCAGGGCGAAGGCGTTCACGACGTCGCTGTCCACCACCTGGACGGTGTAGGTCAGGTCCGGCCGGTGGCTCAGCGCGCCCAGCTTGTGGCCCAGCGCGGCCACGTAGGCGTCGAGTTCCGGGCTGTTGTACTTGCCGTACGTCTGCAGGATTTCGGGATCGAGCTGCTTGCCCAGGGCGATCTCGTCGGCGGTGGAGATGAGCATCAGCTCCCGCTTGCCCGTGACCGGATTCTTCGCGCAGGACATGCTCCAGATCACCAGGGCGGCCGCCACGACCACGGCGGCGGTTCTCCAAACGATGGAACGACGCATCGCGCACCTCCTGACATGGAATCCGGTTATCTGTTCATAATTATAACACCATCGGTCCCATCACCCTTCCGGGATTGAGCATCCGCCTGCCGGGTGCCGCGCAGGCCAGAACGTGTTTTGCAAAAACATCAGGTCGGCGCACACTCCGAGTCTCATCCGGACTTGGAACTATCTACCCTCACTCGGGTGACCGTGCGTCATGTCGGCTCCGGCCCGACGGTGCGCGGTCGGCGCTCGAAAACCTGCTGCCGCCACATGGCCGCGTATAGGCCGCCGGCGTGGATCAGTTCGTCGTGGCGGCCGGCTTCGACGATGCGGCCCCGGTCCAGCACGTAGATGGTGCCGGCGTGGGCGATGGTGCTCAACCGATGCGCGATCAGAATCACCATGTGCTGCCGGCTGTGCGAGATCTCGCGCAGGGCGTCGGTGATCTCCCCCTCGGTGAGCGAGTCCAGCGACGAAGTGGCTTCGTCGAAAATGAACAGCCGGGGCGCGCGCAGCAGCGCGCGGGCGATGGCGAGGCGCTGCCGCTCGCCGCCGGAAACCCGCAGCCCGCCCTCGCCCAGGCGCGTGTCGAGCCCCTGGTCCGACCGCGCCAGCAACGGGCCCGCCGAGGCGCGACGCAGCACGTCGAGCATCTCGGCGTCGGTGGCCTCCGGCTTCACCAGTTGCAGGTTTTCCCGGATGGTGCCCGAGAAGAGCTGGGCGTCCTGGGCGACGAAGCCGATCTGGCGGCGGACGCGGTTGTAGCGCAGCTCGTTGATGGGGATCCCGTCCACTGACACGACGCCGCCGTTCGGGGCGTAGAGCCCGAGCAGCAGCTTGACCAGCGTGGTCTTGCCGCAGCCCGACGGGCCGGCGAAGGCGATGGTATCGCCGAGCCGCGCCTCGAACGAGATGTGGTCGATGGCGTTGTCGGTCGCCCCCCGGTAACGAAAAACCACATCGTCGAACCGCAGCCGCTCGATTCCGCCGATTTCGACGGGTTCGTCCGGCCGTTTTTCGATGGGCGTCTGCATGAGCCGGTCGAACGCCTGCAGCGAGGCCTCGGATTCGCGGTAGCTCAGGATGACCCGGCCGAGCTGATGGAGCGGGCCGAAGATCGTGTTGAGGATGAGCTGGAACGAGACCAGCTCGCCGGTCGACAGGGCCTGGCGGAAGATGAGCCAGAGCAGGATGAACAGGATCGAGTGCCGCAGGAGATTGATGAGCGAGCCCTGCAGGAAGGCCAGGCCGCGGATCTTGCGGACCTTGTCCATCTCGAGGTCGAAGATCCGCCGGGTGAAGACCTGGAGCCGGCGGATCTCGGGCCAGGTGAGCCCCAGGCTCTTGACCAGTTCGATGTTGCGGAGCGACTCCGTGATCTGGCCGGAGGCGTGCGCGCTCTCGCGGACGATGGTGCGCTGGACGGTCCGGATCCGGTGGCTGAGCAGGCCGGTGAACCCGGCCATGAGCGCGACGCCGATCCCGAAGACCGGGATCAGCAGCCAGTTCTTCGTCACGCCGTACCAGACGATGAAGCCGATGCCCACGGTGGCGGAGTAGAGGATGGTGACGGCCGCGTCCAGGAAGCGCTCGGTGTCGGTGCGCACCTTTTGCAGCAAGCCCATCGTCTCGCCGCTGCTGCGCGCCTCGAGCTCCGCGAACGACAGCCGCAGCGTCTGTTTGAGGCCGTCGTTGAACATCTCCGTCCCGGCCCGGCCCACCACGAGCCGCAGCAGGTATTCCTGGGCGGCGGTGGCGGCGCGGGCGGTCAGGGCGATGGCCACCGCCAGGGCCAGCCAGCCCAGCGCCCCGCGGACGAGCTCCGCCTCGGCGCGCCCGCCGGGATGGAGCACGTAGTCGTCCAGAATCCGGCCGAAGATCAGCGGATCGACGAGCGCCAGCACCTGGGCGATGGCAGCCAGCAGCAGGATCAGCGCGAGAAGCCCGCGGTGCGGCCGGAGGTAGCGCCAGAGAATTCGCATCCGTCACTCCGGATATTCGAAAAATCCGTCTAGGGCGGTCCGGCGCGCGGTCGGGCCTTGCCCGGCGCGGGGCGGCCGTTGCCGCGGCCACCCGCTAGCGGCGGCGGTACACGTCGGTGCTCAGATACTTGAGGCCCGAGTCGCACAGGAGCGTCGCCACGCGGGCCTGCGGGCCCAGCCGCTCGGCCACCTGGAGCGCGGCGATGACGTTGGCGCCGGACGACGTCCCTGCAAAGAGGGCTTCCTCCTTCGCCAGGCGGCGGGTCATCGCCTTCGCATCCTCGGTCGGCACGGCGATGATCTCGTCCACCAGCGCCGGCTCCCAGAGCGGCGGCACGTAGCCGATCCCGACCCCCTCGATCTTGTGGGGTCCCGGCGCGCCACCCAGCAGCACCGACGATTCGGCCGGCTCCACGGCGACGATCCGGACACCCGGGTGGCGGCGCTTCAACACGGCGGCGATTCCGCGCAGTGAAGCCGCCGTGCCCACGCTGTGCACGAAGGCGTCGATCCGGCCCTCGGTCTGCGCCCAGATCTCTTCGCCCAGCGGATGGTACCCCGCGATGGCGTCGTGGTTGTTGAGCTGGTCGGTCCAGAACGTGCCGGGCTCCCGGCTGATCCGGCGGGCAATTTCGATCATGTCCAGGATCAGTTGCTTGGTGGTGAGGCCGCCCTCGCTGGGGACGAGCGTCAGCTCCGCGCCGAGCGCCGCCATGTGGTCGCGCTTTTCGGCGCTGAACGCGTCTGAGGTGACGATCCGGATGCGGTACCCCCGGGCGGCGCACACCAGCGCCAGCGATGTCCCGGTGGAGCCGCCCGTGTACTCGACCACGGTGCCGCCGGGCGCGAGGCGGCCGTCGGCTTCGGCGCACGCGATCACCGCCTGCGCCATCCGGTCCTTCATGCTGCCGGTGGGGTTCTCCCACTCGAGCTTGGCGAACAGGGCCGCGCCGTTGGCGGGGACGATCCGGCGCAGCCGGACCAGCGAAGTGTGGCCGATGGTCTGGAGCACGTCCATGGACGGGACCTCCTGCGAACCACGAGTGGCACGATCAGTCTACCACGCCCGGAGCGGATCCTGTTTGAATCCCTGCGGATTACGATGTATCATTTTTACAGTGTTCGGATTTCGAATCGCATTCAGGAGCAGTCCGATGAAGCCACTGTCAACCGTCTGGATGGGCGCGCTGATGCTGTTAGTGCTTGCCGGCGCCGCCGCGGGCCAGCAGCAAGACGCCCGGGAATGCAAGGACCACCCGCTGTTCACGCGGATGCCCGGCTACTGGATCCACAGTTGCATCGAACGGCAGTTCGACGCATTCGACTTCATTGTGGGCCCGAACAGGAAGACCAACCATGTGGAGGGCCAGTACTGGAGAATCAATTACTACCCCCAGAACAGCCTCAATCCGAAACCCGGCGACCTGCAGATCCAGCGCAACTTTCAAAATGCGGTCCAGAAGCAGGGCGGCAAGGTGGTCTGGACCGAAAAGGCCCAGGACACCTACATGCTCGTCAAGGACGGCGTGGAGGTCTGGGTGAATCTCAGGGCCGAATTCACCGGCAAGTACTTTCTGACCATCGTCCAGAAGCAAGCCATGGTGCAGGACATCGTGGTCGACGCGGCCGCGCTGGCCCAGGGGTTGGCCGCCGAGGGACACATGGCGGTGGAGGGGATCTATTTCGACACCGGCAAGGCGGTGATCAAACCCGAGTCGGCGCAGGCCATCGGCGAGATCGCCGGTCTGCTGAAGTCGGATCCGACCCTCAAGGTGTTCGTGGTGGGGCACACCGACAGCGTCAGCACCGTGGAGGTGAACCTGAAGCTGTCCCAGGACCGGGCCCAGGCGGTGCTGCAGGCGCTGGTGAGCCAGCACGGCATCGATCCCGCCCGGCTCCGGGCGCACGGCTGCGGCCCCTTCGCCCCCGTGGCCACCAACGCCACCGAGGCGGGCCGGGCCAAGAACCGGCGGGTGGAGCTGGTGAAGCAATAACTAGGCACTATCCGCCGCGGGTCCGGCGGATCAGGAGCCAAAAAACCGCAGAAACTTCCGCTCGCCGTCGTCGGTGCCGATGAGGATCAGCTCGGCGCCCGCCGCGAGGGGCGTCGCTGGATCGGGGTTGATGGCCAGGCCGCCGTCGGCCCGGATCGCGATGACGGAACAGTCCGTGGCCGCGCGGATCCCCGATTGGGACAGATTGCGGCCCACCAATGACGCCGGAACCGCCAGGCTGAAGATGTTCAACCCTTCGGCCAGCATCCAGGTGTCCTCGTTGCGCAGGAAGTTGAAGATGGCGTCGGCGCCCAGCGCGGCGTACGACATGACGAAGTCGGCCCCGGCGCGGTGCAGCGTCGAGACGTTGCGATTGAGATTGGCGCGGCTGAGGATCTGCATGTCCGGCCGGAGGCTGCGCAGGTACTTGGTCAGGTAGATGTTGACGGCGTCGTCGTGGGTGGTGATGAGGGCGGCGGGGGTCTTGTCGATCCAGGCCCGCTGCAGCGTGCGGATATCGGCGGCGTCGCCGATGACGTGGTGTTCCTGGTCCTCCACCTGTCGCGGGTTTTTCTCGACGACCCGGTAGGGGCTGCCCCGCTCCTTGAACCGCGCGGCGATCGTGTCGCCCACTCGGCCGCTGCCGACGATCAGGATCGGATCCTGGGTCAGCTCGCGGAGATGGTAGCGGGAGAACTCCGCGTCGAACGCCGCCAGCCCCGCTTCGGCGCCGGCCAGCACGAGGGCGCTGGTGCGGCCGATGCGGCGGTCGGCGCGCGGAATCTCGAACCGTCCCCGCTCCCAGATACCCACAATGCTGAGTCCGAATCGCTCGCGCAGCCGGCTCTCGGCCAGCGTCTGGCCCACCAGCGGGGTGCCCATGGCCGCGAACTCGGCGATCACCAGCTCGTCGAAGCGGCTGATGATGTTGGCGCGGCAGTCGCCGCCCACGGTCCAGGCGGCCAGGGAGCGCCCCAGGATGTCGTAGATCTGGATCACCTTCGTGCTGCCGGCCATCTGCAGGATGTCCACGGAGTGGGGGGAGTCGGCGGTGGTGAGGATGGGGACCTCCTCGCTCAGCTCCCGGACGGTGAAGGCGACGTTGGTGTTGATCTCGTCGCGGCTGGTGGCGACGACGAGCGCGGCGCGGTCGGCGCGCAGCCGGCGGTACGTCTCCGGGTCATCGATGGCCCCCACAGCCACCCGGATGCCCAGGTCGTACAGCTCCAGCGCGTGCTTGAAGTCGTCCACCACGAGGACGTAGTCGCAGCGGTGGGCCTGCAGCTTCTCGATCAGCGCGGCCGTGACCGGATCGTAGCTCGTGATGATGACGTGATCCCGCGTCCCGGGCGGCAGCTCGCGGGGGGCGCGGTTTCTGGCCTCGGCCTCGATCCAGGGTCCGTAAAAAAACTTGATGAACATGAAGGGGAGCAGGGTCAGCAGGAAGATCATCCCGGAGAGGAGCACGACGATGGAGAACGCCTTGCCCAGGTCCGTCGCGAAGGTGATGTCGCCGAAGCCCAGCGTGGACATGACCGTGAGGGTCCAGTACACCCCCGTGATCCAGGAATAATCCTTGCCTTCCGCGGCCATGATGAAATGGAAGATGACGCTGTAGACGGCTACCAGACCCGAGAGGACGAGCATGAAATTGAGCAGCTGGCGGAGGTTGCGCCGGGTGCTGGCCCGCTGAAAAAAATAGCTGACGACGGCGGGATTGAATTTCATGGCCCCTCACCATCTGGGTGGTAATCGATCGAGGTTGTCGGGCAAAACTGATCTTAGAGGCTTTCTCGGTGGCTGTCAATCAACCGAGCGCCCGCTGATGGTTGGGAACGGCCCTCTTCGTCACCGATGACATGACGCACCGCCTTCGACCCGCTTCGCGGGTCGCGTCCATACGATTGTCGGCGCTACAGACCCCGGGCTCGCGCCCGGGGCTATGCGTGCGCGTTGATGAGATTTCCCCTGGTTACAGGTCCAAAATCGCCAGCAAGGAGATTGTCGGCGGGGAAACGACCTGCGGCACGCGGGTCGAATATGGGTAGCCCCGGGTGAAACCCGGGGTCCGGTCCGCCCCGCCGTGGGCCGGGGCGACCCGCCGTGCGGATCTTAAGCAATATCTTTCATCCGGCGGGCATTTACAGTAATCTGTGAGCGCCGACTTTCACGAACCGATGGCGCACCGCGGGACCGATCCGAGGAGTCCGGGCCGGACGCCGCCGGCAAGGAGCAAACCGCCATGCATCCAGCACTCGACTTCCTGAACCGGCCGGGACGGATCCTGGCCATGATCCACGTCGGGGCCCTGCCCGGCACGCCGCAGTACGCCGGAAGTCTGGCGGCGATTCTCGAGCGGGCCGCGGCCGAGGCGGCCGTCTACCGCGCTGCGGGCGTGGACGCCCTGCTCGTGGAGAACATGCACGACGTCCCCTACCTGAACCGCACCGTGGGCCCCGAGATCACCGCCGCCATGACGGTGGCGGCCCAGGCGGCGGCCCGCGCCGGCGGGCTGCCCACGGGCGTCCAGATCCTGGCCGGGGCGAACCGGGAGGCGCTGGCGGCGGCGCTGGCCGCGGGGTGCGCCTTCATCCGGGCCGAGGGTTTCGTGTTCGGCCACATCGCCGACGAGGGTTACATCGACGCCTGCGCCGGCGAGCTGCTCCGCTACCGCCGCGCCATCGGCGCCGAGGCGGTGGCCATTCTGGCGGATGTGAAGAAGAAACACAGCTCCCACGCCGTGACCGCCGACGTCGACATCGTCGAGACCGCCCGCGCGGCGGAGTTCTTCGCCGCCGACGGCGTCATCGTCACCGGCGTGGCCACCGCCCGGGAGACGAACCCGGAGGAACTGGCCGCCGTGCGCGGCGCGGTGGGCGTCCCGGTCTTGGTGGGCTCGGGCGTGACGGAGGCCAACGTGGATCGGTACCTCCCGCACGCCCACGGGCTCATCGTCGGGTCGCACTTCAAGGCGGACGGCCGCTGGGACCGGCCCGTGAACGCCGACCGGGTCCGCCGGTTCATGGACCGGGTGCGCGCACTTCGGGAGCGCGGCCGATGAGGCTCGTCGTCGTCGGCAGTGCCATCCTGGACGTGGCCGTCCGGCCCACTGCGCGGGTGGAGGGGGACACGTCCAACGAGGGCGAGGTCACGCTCGGCGCCGGCGGGGCGGGGCGCAACGTGGCCGAGAACCTGGCGCGTCTCGGCTGCCGGGTCACCCTGGTGACGGACCTGGCCGACGACTTCGCCGGCCGCTATCTCCTGGAGAACATTCGCGGGTTGGGCATCGAGGCGCGGCTGTCCGCGCGGGTGCGCACCGGCGTCTACCTGGCGCTCCTCAAGCACGACGGCTCCCTGGACCGGGGCTTCTGCGGCACCGGCACGGAAGCCATCTCGCCGTTCGACGTGCTCGGCGCGCTGCCCGACCTGCAAGATTTCCATGGCGCGGTCATCGACGCCAACCTGTCGGAGACCACCGTGGCGGCGCTGGCGGAGCGGTGCCGCCGCCTGAAGGTGCCCTACGCGGTGGAGTCGGTGGCCCACGAGCGCGCCCGCCGGGCGCTACCGGCCATCCCGGGCTGCGTCCTCATCAAGCCGGACCGCGCCGAGGCGCGGACGCTCACCGGCCTGCCCTGCGACACCCCGGCCGAGGCGGCCGCGTGCGCCCGGCGGCTCCGCGCCATGGGCGCCGGCACGGCCATCGTCAGTCTGGGCGCGGACGGCTTCCACGTGGAGCACCCGGAGTTCTCCGGCCACATCCCCGCGCTCCCCGCCGTGGTGGCCAACGTCACCGGCGCGGGGGACGCGCTGTTCGCCGTCGCCTTCGCGGCGATCCTGAAGGGCCTGCCGCCCCGGCTGGCGGCGGAGGCGGGACGCCGCGCCGCCGCGCTCACCGTGGCCAGCCCCGCCGCCGTGAGTCCCGCCATCACGCCGGAGCTGCTGGATCCGGCCGGATTGAATCCGACGACGGACGGAGGGCGCCCGTGAAATTCAACGAGGACCTGATCCACATCACCGCCGAAGTGGAGGAGACGCAGCAGACGCACCGCCCCGTGGTGGCGCTGGAGTCCACGGTCATCGCCCACGGCTTGCCGTACCCCGACAACGTGGCCGCCGCGCTGGAGATGGAGGAGGCGGTCCGGACCGAGGGCGCCGTGCCGGCCACCCTGGCGGTGATGGACGGCCGGTTGCGGGTCGGCCTGACGCCGGCCGAGATCGAGCGCCTGGCCTGCGGCCGCGAGCCGGTGGCCAAGCTCTCGCGCCGCAACCTGGCCGTGGCCGTGGCCGGGGGCGGACTCGGGGCCACCACCGTGGCCGCCACGATCATCGGGGCGTGGGCGGCGGGGATCCCGGTGATGGCCACAGGCGGCATCGGCGGCGTCCATCGCGGCGCTCCGCAGACGTTCGACATCTCCGCCGACCTGGCGGAACTGGCCCGCTACCCGGTGATCGTGGTGTGCGCGGGCGCCAAGAGCATCCTGGACCTGCCACTGACCCGCGAGCTGCTGGAGACCCTCGGCGTGCCGGTGCTGGGCTACGGCACCGACGAGTTCCCGGCGTTCTACAGCCGCACCTCCGGCCTCGCCGTGGACGGGCGGGTGGATACGCCCGAAGACGTGGTCCGGGTGATCGAGGCGAAACGGGATCTGGAACTGGACGGGGGCGTGCTGGTGGTGAACCCCGTCCCGGAGGCGGACGCGCTGGACGCGGCCGTGGTCGCCGCGGCCGTCGAGCGCGCCCAGGCGGAAGCGGACGCCCGGGGGATCCGGGGCAAGGACCTGACGCCCTTCCTGCTGGCCCGGGTGGCGGCGCTCACGGGCGGAGCGTCGCTGGCGGCCAACCGGTCGCTGCTGCGCCACAACGCCCGGCTGGCCGGCCGCCTCGCCGTGGCCCTGCACAACCATTTCAGGGAGGAGGATGATTGGTGATGCACACACCCTATCAGATCCGGATTGTGGTTGTCGTTCTGACGTTGGCTCTGGCTGGGTGGTTCGCCCCGGCGCAGGAGTCGCTGAATCCGCTGCTCCAGCCTTACCTGGCCGCATACGAGATCCCGGCCCTGGCCGCGGCGGTGGTGCAGGACGGGCAGGTGATCACCGTCGGGGCCGTGGGCACGCGCCGATGGGGCGAGGCGATACCGGTGACCCTGGACGACCGGTTCCACCTGGGGTCGGACACCAAGGCCATGACCGCCACCATGGCCGCGATCCTGGTGGAGCGCGGCAAGCTCCGCTGGGACTCCACCATCGGCGAGGTGTTCCCTGAGCTCGGCGACACGGCCGATCCCGTCTTCAAGGCGCTGACGGTGGAGCGGATGCTCTCGCACACCAGCGGGCTCCCCAGCGACAACCTGTCGCAGGACGCCAAGCCCTACCTGGACCTCATCGTCAACGTGGACGGCTACCCCCCGGGCAACCTCGATGACATCCGGGCCTGGCTGGTGGGGAAGTGGGCGGCCCTGCCCATGTCCGGCCGGCCAGGCGTCCGCTTCGAATACTCCAATCTCAACTACACCATCGTGGGCGCCATGATCGAGCGCCTGGCGGGGCGGAGTTGGGACGAGCTGATCGTCGAGTGGATCTTCGAGCCGCTGGGTCTCCACACGGCGGGCCTCGGGCCGCAATGCACCCTGGGCCGCGTGGACGCTCCCCTGCCGCACGCTGTCATCGGCGGCAAGATCAAGCCGATCCTCGCCGGTCCCATGGCGGACAACCCGGTGGTGATCGGCCCCGCGGGGATCGCCCACATGTCGGTGCTCGATTTCGCCCGCTGGGCAGGCTGGAACGCCGGCGAGGGGAAACGCGGCCCTGCGCTCGTGAGGCCGGAAATCCTGAAGAAGCTCCACACCATGGTCGCGGAGATGCCGCCGGCCAAGGACGCGCCCATCGGCACGCCCCCTTCGGGCCGGTACGCGTTCGGCTGGGGGGAGATGCGGCTCGAGGGCTACCCCAATCCGCTCATCTTTCACGGCGGCTCCAACGGCATGAACATCGCCCGGATCCTGTTCGATCCGGCCGCCGACTTCGCCGTGGTCATCCTCACGAACATCGCCACGCCGAAGTGCGACGGCGCGCTGAAGGTGCTCACACGGGAGCTCATCGACAAGTACGCCGGACGAAGCTCCCGGCCGGCCGCTCAACCGTAGCCGGCGACACGGCGCGGAGGCTCCGGCCGCCGGGGGCCCAGCCATTCTTTCCGCTTGTGTTCCGGCGGAACCTTCTCTATGCTGCCCGTCTTCGCGGAACGGCGGCCGATCCGCGACCTTCAACCAGGAGAAAGAGCCATGAACGCAGTCCGACTGATGGTGATGGGCATACTGGTGTTGCTGGCGGCCGTCGTGCCGCTGCGGGCGCAGGACGACACGCCTGGCGGACAGGACCATCCGCTGCTGTCGCGCATGCCCGGATATTTCATCGAGAACTACGACCAGAAGGATTTTGATCGCTTCGAATTCGAAGGCAAGGACGCCGAGCCGATCCCCGTGGAAGGGCGCAAGACCTTCATCAACTACCGACCTCGGGAAGGCGCCGCGGTCCCGTCTCCGTTGCAGATTGTGCGCAACTATCAGAACGCCATCACCCGGGTCGGCGGCGTCGTGGTGTCCCAGTACGTGGATTCCGTGGGTGGTCAAACCACCCTCAAGCTGGTGCGGGGGACGAGCGAGATCTGGATCAAGGTGGGTGTGGGCGATAGCGGGCAGAACTACCAGTTGAACATCATCGAGAAGGCGGGGATGCAGCAGGAGATCGTCGCCAGCGCCGACATCTGGAAGGGCGACCTCCATGACACGGGTCACGCCGCCGTCTACGGCATCCACTTCGATACCGACAAGGCCGAGATCAAGCCCGGATCGGAGAAGTCGCTCGAGGAAATCGTCCGGCTGTTGAAGCAGGACCCGAAGTTGACCTTGCTGGTCGTCGGCCACACCGACTCGACCGGGGAGATCCCGCACAACATGGCCCTGTCGGAGGCGCGGGCGAAGGCGGTGGTGGCGGCGCTCACCGGAACGCACGGGATCACCGCGGCGCGGCTGTCCGCGTTCGGCTGCGGCCCGCTGGCGCCGGTGGCATCCAACGACACCGACGAGGGGCGCGCGAAGAACCGCCGTGTGGAGCTGGTCAAGCGCTAGGCGCCGGGCCCCATTTTTATTATGATGTGTTAGGGCGAGGTCGGCTCACGGCGGCAACCAGCCGTTCGGTTCGAGCGTGTTCCATGCAACCGCATCGAATGGTATTATTTAAATAATTGAATTAATTGATAATGCCATTTGTTCACAAATAAACATTTAAGTACTTGACTATTTTTTGATCGGTGATATTCTGGGCCCCGTTCGAACGCGGAGCGAGGAGATAATTTATGCCGAGCAGATACTGGCTGAATCGGGTGATCGCCGCGACGGCCGTGATGGCCGGGCTTCTTCTGGCGGGCTGCGGATCGCAGCCGGCGCCGCCGCCGGCGGGTCCGCCCGAAGTGGCCTTTGTGACGGTTCAGACCGAGCGGGTGGTGCTCACCACCGAGATGCCCGGCCGGACGTCCGCCTACCTGGTGGCCGAGATCCGGCCGCAGGTCAACGGCCTCATCCAGAGCCGCCTCTTCCGGGAAGGCGCCTACGTCCAGGAAGGCGAGCTGCTGTACCAGATCGATCCCGAGCCGTATCAGGCGGCCTACGACCAGGCCAAGGCCGCCCTCGGCGCGGCGGAGGCGGAGCTGGCCGTGGCCGAGGCGAACCTGCCGGCGCTCCGCTCCCGGGCCGAACGCCTCCAGGGACTCGTGGCCATTCATGCCGTGGGGCAGCAGGACTACGATGACGCCAGCGCCGCGCTCCGCCAGGCCGAAGCCAATCTGGCGGCGCGGCGGGCGGCCCTGGAGATCAGCCGGACGGCCGTCGAGAGCGCCCGGATCAACCTCGCCTACACGCCCATCAAGGCGCCCATCTCAGGGCGCATCGGCAAATCCAACGTCACCGTGGGCGCCATGGCGACGGCGTACCAGCCGGTCCCCCTGGCGGTCATCCAGCAACTGGATCCCATCTACGTGGATGTCACCCAGGCCAGCGCGGATCTCCTGCGACTGCGGCGCAACCTCGAGGAGGGCCGCCTCTCCAACGGCATCTCCCGCAACAAGGTGCAACTCATCCTGGAGGACGGCGCCACCTACGCACAGGAGGGCACCCTGCAGTTTCGCGATGTGACCGTGGACCCGACCACGGGCTCGGTGACGCTGCGGATGGTCTTCCCCAATCCCAAGCAGATCCTGCTGCCCGGCATGTTCGTGCGGGCGGTCGTCGAGGAAGGGGTGAGCGAGCAGGCGCTCTGCGTAACCCAGCAGGGGGTCACCCGCGATCCGAAGGGCAAGCCCGTCGCCTGGATCGTGAACGCCGCGGGCAAGGTGGAGCAGCGGGCCCTGACGCTGGACCGCGCGCTCGGCGACAAGTGGCTGGTCACCGCGGGTCTGGCGGCGGGTGACCGCGTGATCGTCGAAGGGCTGCAGAAGGTGCGGCCCGGCATGGCGGTCAAGGCGCTGCCTTTCGGTGCGCCGCCGGCGGGTCCGCCGGGTGACGACGCCAACCCGCCGGCCGCCGCGCCGAAGCAGTAGGGGGAGTCCATGCTGTCCAGATTTTTCCTCGACCGGCCGGTCTTCGCCTGGGTCATCGCCATCGGCATGATGCTGGGCGGCGGCCTGGCGATCTACAACCTGCCCATCTCCCAGTATCCGCCCATCGCCCCGCCGTCCATCTCCATTTCCGCGGTCTTCCCCGGCGCGTCGGCCAAGACCGTCGAGGACAGCGTGGTCCAGATCATCGAGCAGAAGATGACGGGCCTCGACCGGATGCTGTACATGTCCGCCACCAGCGACTCGTCGGGCACCGGCACTCTGACGCTGACCTTCGCGCCGGGCACCGATCCGGACCTGGCCTGGGCGAAGGTGCAGAACAAGCTCCAGCTCGCGCTGCCCATGCTGCCGGAGGACGTGCAGCGCCGGGGCGTCACGGTCAGCAAGTCCACCCGGAACTATCTGATGATCGTCGGCCTTCGGAGTGAGAGCGCCGACCTGGACCAGCACGATCTGAACGACTACTGCGCGTCCCAGATCCAGCCGTCGCTGGCCCGCGTGCCGGGCGTGGGCGAGGTGGAGGCGTTCGGATCCCAGTACGCCATGCGGATCTGGCTGAACCCCGACCGGCTCACCAAGTACAACATGACCACGAGCGACGTGGTGCTCGCGGTCCGGGCGTACAACGTGGAGGTTTCCGCCGGCCAGTTCGGCGGAATGCCGGCGGTTCCCGGCCAGCGCCTCAACGCGTCCATCATCGTGCAGTCCCTGCTCAAGACCCCTGAGGAGTTCGCCGCCATCCCGCTGCGCATCAACCCCGACGGGTCGGTGGTGCGGGTCCGGGACGTGGCGCGCACCGAGTTGGGGACCGAGTTCTACGACGTCATCTCCAAGCACAACGGGATGCCGATGGCCGGCTTGGCGGTCCGCCAGGAGCCGGGCGCCAACGCCCTGGACACCGCCGACGCGGTCAAGGCCAAGATGGAGGAGCTGTCGCGGTACTTCCCCGCCGGCATGAAGTCAGTCTACCCCTACGACACGACGCCCTTCGTGAAGGTTGCCATCTGGGAAGTGGTCAAGACGCTCGTCGAGGCGATCGTCCTGGTGTTCCTCATCATGTACCTGTTCCTGGGCAACCTGCGGGCCACCCTGATCCCCACCATCGCCGTGCCGGTGGTGCTGCTGGGCACCTTCGGCGTGCTGGCGCTGTTCGGGTTCTCCATCAACATGCTCACCATGTTCGCCATGGTCCTGGCCATCGGGCTGCTGGTGGACGACGCCATCGTCGTCGTCGAGAACGTGGAGCGCGTCATGAGCGAGGAGGGGCTGTCGCCGCGCGACGCCACCCGCAAGTCCATGGGCGAGATCACCAGCGCACTGGTGGGCATCGGCCTCGTGCTCTCGGCCGTCTTCGGTCCCATGATGTTCTTCCCCGGCTCCACCGGGGTCATCTACCGCCAGTTCTCCATCACCATCATCTCCTCGATGATGCTGTCGGTGGTCGTGGCGTTGATCCTGACGCCCGTGCTTTGCGCCTCGCTCCTCAAGCCCGTGGCCAAGGGGCACGAGGCGGCCGAAACCGGCTTCCGCCTGTTCCGGCCGTTCTTCCTCTGGTTCGACCGCGGTTTCAACTTCCTGCGGGAGCAGTACCAGTCGCTGGTGGGGCACATCCTGCGGGTCAAGGCGCCCTACCTCATCCTGTTCGTGCTCATCGTCGCGGCCATGGGCTACTACTTCATGCGGATGCCCACGTCGTACCTGCCCGACGAGGACCAGGGGATGATGATGGCCATGGTCCAATTGCCCCCCGGGTCCACCTTGGAGCAGACCGAAGAGGTGATGACGCAGCTCCGGCACCACTTCCTGGTGGAGCAGAAGGAGGCCGTGGAATCCTGCATGACGATCACCGGGTTCAGCATGGCCGGCCGCGGCCAGAACCAGGGCATGTCGTTCATCAAGCTGCGGGACTGGGAGCTGCGCGACCGGCCGGACCTGAAGGTGAAAGCGGTGGCCGGCCGCGCCATGGGCGTGTTCGCCGGCTACCGGAACGCCCTGGCATTCGCGTTCCCGCCGCCGGCGGTGGTGGAGCTCGGCCAGGCCAAAGGATTTGACTTCATGCTGCAGGACCGCGGCGGGCTCGGCCACGCCCGGCTGATGGAGGCCCGCGGCCTGCTCATGATGCAGGCCATGCAGGATCCGCGGTTGTCGACAGTCCGGCCCAACGGCCTGCCCGACGTGCCCCAGTACAAGGTGGACACGGACTGGGAGAAGGCCGGCACCCTCGGGGTGAGCGTGTCCTCCATCCAGGCCACCATCGCCACGGCCTTCGGCAGCGCCTACGTCAACGACTTCATCCAGGGCGGCCGCGTCAAGCGGGTGTACGCTCAGGCGGACTCAGCCTTCCGCATGCTGCCGAGCGGGCTGGAGCGCCTCTACGTCCGCAACAACCTGGGCGAGATGGTGCCCGTCTCCGCACTGGCCTCGGGGCGGTGGATCTACGACTCGCCCCGGCTGGAGCGGTACAACGGCTTTCCGGCGCTGAACTTCCTCGGCGAGGCGGCGCCCGGCCGGAGCTCCGGCGAGGCCATGCAGGCCATGGAGGAAATCGTGGCGAAGCTGCCCCAGGGTTTCGGCTATGACTGGACCGGCCTGTCGTACCAGGAGCGCATGGGCCAGGCCCAGACCGGACTGTTGTACACGTTCTCCATCCTGGCCATCTTCCTGGTCCTGGCGGCCCTGTACGAGAGCTGGACGATCCCCATCTCCATCCTGTTCGCCCTGCCGCTGGGGGTCATCGGCGGCGTGCTGGCGTCCACCTGGCGCGGCCTGCCCAACGACGTCTACTTCCAGATCGGCCTGCTCACGGTGCTGGGCCTCACCACCAAGAACGCCATCCTGATCGTCCAGTTCGCCAAACTGCGGGTGGCGCAGGGGACCGGTCTCATCGAGGCCACCCTCGAGGGCGCCAGGCTTCGGCTGCGGCCCATCGTGATGACGTCGCTGGCGTTCGGCTTCGGAGTTCTGCCCCTGGCCATGGCCGTCGGCGCGGGCGCCGGCGCCCAGCAGGCCATCGGCACCAGCGTGCTGGGCGGCATGATCACCGCCACCTTCCTGGCCATCTTCTTCATTCCGCTTTTCTATGTGCTGGTGGTCCAGATCTTCGGCCGGAAAACGAGCCGCCGGGCCGTGTCCCACGCGCCGGATGAGCTCCAGCCGCAGGAGGAATAGCATGATGAACCGAATCCTCATACTCACGGTGGGACTGGCCCTGCTCCTCTGCGGCTGCCCGAAGCGGCAGGCGTACGAACAGCCGGCTCCGCCGGTGCCGGCCGCCTGGCCGGAGCCGGCCGCCGGCGCGGCCGTGACCGGGACCGGCGCGCCCGCCGCCGCCGAGCTCGGCTGGCGGGAGTTTTTCACCGACCCGAAGCTTCAATCCGTCATCGGACGGGCGCTGGAACACAACCGCGACCTCCGAATCGCGGCACTGAACGTCGACAAGGTCCAGGCTCTGTACCGGATTCAGCGCGCCGCGCAGTACCCCACGGTGAGCGCGGCCGCCGCCATCGACGCCTACCGCGTGCCGAAAAACCTGTCGGGCGCCGACGAGTCGGAGATCGTCGCCCAATACACCCTGAGCCTCGGCGCCACCGCGTGGGAGATCGATTTCTTCGGGCGCATCCGCAGTCTGAAGGAGCAGGCGCTGGAGCAATACCTGGCCACGGAGCAGGCCCGCTCGGCCACCCAGATCTCGCTGGTGGCCGCCGTGGCGGCCAGCTACCTGAGGCTGGCGGCGGACCAGGAGAACCTGCGGCTGGCCAAAGCCACCCTCGACGCCCAGCAGAAGGCGTATGAGTTGATCCGCAGCAGCCGGGATTTCGGCATCGCCTCCGACCTGGATGTGCACGAGGCGCAGTCCCTGGTTGAAGCCGCCCGCGTGGACATCGCTCGCTACAACGGCCTCATCGCCCTGGACCGGAATGCGCTCGACCTGGTGGTGGGCGCGCCGGTGCCGCCCGACGAGCTGCCCACCGAGCTCGACGCGGTGGCCGACTTTCGGGAATTAGCCGCCGGGCTGCCCTCTGACGTGCTGCTCCGCCGGCCCGACATCCGGGCGGCCGAGCACCAGCTGCGGGGCGCATACGCCAACATCGAGGCGGCCCGCGCGGCGTTCTTCCCGCGGATCACCCTGACCGCCGGCGTCGGGCTGACGAGCAGCGACCTGGCCGACTTGTTCAAATTCGGTTCCCGCTCCTGGAATTTCGTGCCCCAGGCGGTGCTGCCCATATTCGACTGGGGCACCCGCCAGGCCAACTACCAGGTGTCGCAGGCGGACCGGGACATCGCCGTCGCCACGTACGAATCGGCCATCCAGTCGGCCTTCCGCGAGGTCAGCGACGCACTCAGCCTGCGGGCCACCCTCGTGGAACAGCAGGCCGCGCAGGAGGCCCTGGTCCACACCCTGGAGGCGACCTGCCGTCTGGCCGAGGCCCGGTACAATGCGGGCATCGACGGCTACCTGAACGTCCTGGTGGCGCAGCGGGCGCTCTACAACGCCCAGCAGGGACTGGTGAGCGTCCGCCTGGCCCGCCGGGCCAACCTGGTGGCGACATACAAGGCGCTGGGCGGCGGCCTTGAGCCGGGACCGTCCACTCCCTGACCGTCGCGCGGCGGCGGCGAGTGACAAGGATAACGGTATGCGCGATCAGCATCTGCAGGCCATCATCGACAAGCTCGACGAGCAGTTCCCGGACTATGACCACACAGCCATCCGGCTCGTCGTGGAGCTGTCCAACACCTACCACATCCTGACGTCCGTCATGGAGCGGGCGTTCGCCAAGTACAAGATCACACCCCAGTCCATGGACGTGCTGACTCTCCTCTACATGAAGCGCGGCCAGGAGTGCACCCTGGGCGAGATAGGCGAACTCTTGCTGGTCAGCCCGGCCAACGTGACCGGCCTGGTCCAGGGGTTGGTCCGGAAAGGCCTCGTGGGGCGGCGCGAGGATCCTCAGGACCGGCGGAAGCGCCTGGCGGAGATCACGCCCCAGGGGATCGCCCTCATGGAGGACTTCCTCCCCAAGAGCGCCCGGTTCCTCCAGGACGTGTTCGCGGCCGTCTCGCCCGAGGACAAGCGCCGGCTCTGCGCGCACCTCCGGCAGATCGCCGACCTGCTGATGCCGTATTGGGAAAAACGCATCCTGCCGGAGCTGGAAGGGCCGTAACGCGCCGCGCATCCGGCGGGATCATTGTGGTGGAACGACAGCGATGATGCCGATGCCAAGTCCCGACACATCGACGGGCGGATACCGCCGGGAGACGGTCTGCCTGCTGCTTGCGGCTGTCCTGCTGGGCGCCATGGTCCGGTTCTCGGGCCTGACCGAGCGCGGGCTGGCTGAAGACGAGGTGAACAAGCTCCAGGCCGTGCGGCAGTACCAGCGGGGCGATTTCACCGGCAACGCCGAGCACCCCATGCTCCTCAAGAGCCTCATCCTCGTGTCGGTCACCGCGGCCGACCTCTGGAACCGCTGGGGCGCCGGGGCGAACGGCGGCGGCTTTGTCACCGACGAGGTGGCCGTCCGCATTCCCAACGTCCTGGCGGGCACCCTGACGGTCATCCCGCTGTTTCTGGTGGGCGCCGCGTTCTTCTCCCGGCGGGTGGGCCTGTTGGCGGCGTTCCTGTGGGCCGTCGGCGTCCATGCGGTGTTCATCAACCAGATGGCCAAGGAAGACACGCTGCTGGTGTTCTTCCTGCTGTGGGGCATCTATTTCCACTGGCGGATGAAGACGACGCCGGATGAGGCTGCGCGCCGGAAGCGGCTGTTCTACCTGCTGTCGGCCGCGTGCTTCGGCCTGCTGCTGGCGAGCAAATATTTCCCCCACTTCTGGGGGGTGACGCTCCTGTTCTTCTGCCTCCACCGCCGAGTCAACCCCGGGCTGTATCCGCCGGACCGCTACGGGGGGCGGGAGCTGCTGCGCTACGTCGCGGTGATGGGCGCCGTGTTCCTGCTGGCCAATCCCGCGATCCTGCATCCCGCGGTGCTGGCGCACATCTTCTCCTACACGGGCCAGGCCACGGTCACGCACCACGGCTACGTCATGTTCGACCACCTGTTCCCCAACAGCATCGCCCTGACGCCGTTCGGCGGCACGCCGTGGTACTTCTACCTGCTGTCCCTGGCCGTGAAGCTGCCGCCGCTCGTGCTGCTGGCGTTCGTCGGCGGCACGGCGCTGTGCGTGCGGCGATGGCGGGCGGCCGGCCCCATGTTCGTCCTGCTCTGGCTGCTGTTTTGGCTGGTGCCCTTTTCGATCGTCGGCGTGAAGTTCCTGCGCTACCAGTTGAGCCTCATGCCGGTGGTGTATCTTGCGGCGGCGTTCGGGGCGTTCGCCGCGGCCGAGTGGATCGCCGCGCGCTGGTCCCGCTCCGCCTCCCTGGTCTACCGGTGGATCCCCGAGACCGCGCTGACCGTCCTGTTGGTGCTGGTCTCGCTGGCGGCCCTGGTCGCGGCCCATCCGTTCTATGCCCTCTACGTCAACACGATCGGCGGCGGGGCGGAGCGGGCCGCCTATTACTTTCCCCATGACGAGTGCTACGACCTGCGGCTGCGCGAGGCGATCGCCGGCACTCTGCGGCAGGCGCCCCCGGGCAGCATCATGGTTGGTGAAACCCCGGCCGTTTTCAGCTATTATCTCAAGCGGTCCGGACGCCGGGACCTGCGGGTGGTGAATTTGTCCGACGCCCGCTTCGCCCTGCCGGTGACGGCGCCCCGTTTCGTCTTTCTGCAGCCCGGCCGGATCTATTACGAGAACGTGGCGTTCCACTCCCGGTTGTGGAACCGGGAGGAGGACCTGCTGAGCGTCCGGATCGACGGGCGGCCCATGGTGCGGGTGTTCCGGCTCGACGGAACGGAATTCGGCGAGATCGTGGCGGCTCGCGACACGGCCCCGCCCCGCGTCCAGGTGCCGCTGGAGATGTATTTTCTCACGGCGGACTGACCGCCGCGACTTCATCCGGCTGCGCCCGCCGGGGCGGCCGGCACAAGGATGCGCGTGATGAACCAATCGACAGCCCCCGCGGTTTCCATCGTCGTTCCCTTCCACAACGAGGAGGTGAACATCCCGCTGCTCTACGAGGAGATCACCCGGGTCATGGCCGGGATCACCGCCGCGTACGAGCTGATCTTCGTCGACGACAAGAGCACCGACGGCTCCGTGGGCGCCATCCTCGCCCTGGTCCGCCGCGACCCGCGGGTGGTCTGCGTGAAACTGCGGCGCAACCACGGCCAGACCGGCGCCTTGGCGGCGGGCTTCGACCACGCCCGCGGGGAGATCGTCATCAGCATGGACGGCGACCTGCAGCACGACCCCGCCGACATCCCGGCCCTGCTGCAGCCGGTCCGGGAGGACGTGTGTGACATCGCCAGCGGCTGGCGCAAGGAGCGGATCGATCCGTACCTGTCCCGCAAGCTGCCGTCGCGCATCGCCAACTGGATCATGGCCCGTTTCTCCGGCCTCGACATCCACGACTTCGGGACCACGTTCAAGGCGTACCGGCGGGACATCCTCTCCCAGATCCGGCTCTACGGCGACCTGCACCGGTTCATCCCGGCGCTGGCGCTGGCGTACGGGGCCCGGGTGCGCGAGGTGCCCATCAACAGCCGGAAGCGGCAGCACGGCCGCTCGCACTACACCATCATGCGCACGTTCCGGGTGATGTTCGATCTGATCACCATCCGCTTCCTGCTCAAGTACATCACCCGGCCGCTGCACTTCTTCGGCCGGCCGGGCTTCCTGTGCCTGTTCGGCGGGATCGGCACCGGGCTGTTCCTGGTGGCCAAGAAGCTGCTGCTGGGCGGCGACGTGTTCACGCAGCACGCGCCCCTGCTGATGTTCGCCGTGCTGCTGGTGCTGGCCGGCGTGCAACTGGTCTGCTTCGGGCTGCTGGGCGAGATGCTCACCCGCGTCTACTTCGAGTCCAGCCAGCGCACCATCTATGCCGTGGAGAAGGTGATCCGCCACGGCGATCCGCTGGCGTCCCCCGGCGCCGAGGCCGGCGGAGAGGCGGGTGGGGGGACGGCCTGAATGTTTCCGGCGACGTCTGATCCGGAGCGCGCCGGCTGGTTTGCCGGTCGGCGGCCTACCCGGCCCGGCGGCCGGATGCACCCCGACTGGTGAGGCGAGCGGACCGATGCGACGCACCCGTGGCAGAGTGCTGCGGCTGGGATTGGCGGCCGTGATCCTGATGGCGGCCTGCCCCGTCTGGGCCGGCGCCGCGGGACCGGTGCGGATCACGGTCCGGTTCGCGCTCCCTTCGGGGGAACTGCAGCCACTGCCCGGAGCCACCGTGACCCTGCAGCCGGATGCCCGGGAGCGGCCGCTGCAGAGCTTCACCGGCGACGACGGGTGCGTGGAGTTCGCCGATGTGGCGGCCGGTGCATACGTCGTTCAGGCGGCGATGGACGGGTTCGTGACCACCCGCCGCAAGGTCGCCGTGCTCCGGGATCAGGCGCTGGACGTGGAGCTGACGCTGCCGCTGGAACAGCTCGCCGCCTCCGTGGACGTGGTGGCCGATAGCGAGCAGGAGCAGGTCCGGCAGCCGACGCTGCCGGCGGAATTGCGCGAGGAGCTGCTCCGCACGGCGCCCCTGGTGAACGAGAAATTCCAGGACGCGCTGCCACTGCTGCCCGGAGTGATCCGCGGGCCCGACGGCCTGCTGAACCTGAAGGGGGCGCGGGCGAGCCAGAGCGGCCTGCTGGTCAACTCGGTCAACGTGACCGATCCGGTGACCGGCCAGTACGCCATGGAGCTGCCCATCGAGGCCATCGAGAGCGTGAAGGTGCACGCCAACCCTTATGCGGCCGAATACGGCAAGTTCACCGGCGCCGTCACCACCATCGAAACCCGGCGGGGCACCGACACGTTCAAGTTTCTCCTGACGAACTTCATGCCGCGGCTGCGCTGGGTGGACGGGAGTGTCCGCGGCTTCGAGTCGTTCACGCCGCGGCTGGCCCTGGCCGGACCGCTGGTGCGCAACCGCGTCTGGTTCACCCAGCATCTCGAGTACCGCTTCATCCTGACCGACGTGCCCTCGCTGCCGGAACCGAACAACGTCACCCAGCTCGAGACTTTCGACTCCTTCACCCGCATCGACTGGGACCCCAGCGATACGCACGACGTCACGGCGGTGCTGTCCATCTACCCCCAGAACCTGAAGTACGTCAACCTGGACACCTTTCACCCGCCCGCGGTGACCCCCAACTACCGCCAGCGGGGCTACTTCTTCGCGTTCGCCGACCGGATGATCCTGAACCTGAACGCACTGGTGGAGTCCTCCTTTTCGGTCAAGCAGCTGGACGCCCACGTCTGGGGCCAGTCGCTGGACTCCATGACGATCACCCCGGAGTCGTGGCGCGGGGCGTTCTACAACACCCAGGACCGCTTCAGCCGCCGCTTCGAATGGGCGCAGACCCTGACTCTGAACCAGTCCCGCTGGCACGGGCTGCACAACCCGAAGTTCGGCTACGTGATCTCGCACTCCGGTTTCGACGGCACCGACCGGAGCCGGGAGGCGGTCATCCGCCGTGCCGACGGCACGCTGTTCCAGCGGTTCGAGTTTCTCGGGGCGGGAGCGCTGTCGCGGAAGGTGACCGAGTGCACCGCCTTCGCCCAGGACCGCTGGCAGATCGGGGCGCCGCTCACGCTGGACGCCGGACTGCGGCTCGACTGGGATTCGCTGGACGATCGGTTTCACGTCGCGCCCCGGGCCGGATTCGCCTGGCTGCCCTTCCCGAAGGACCCGCGCACGGTGATCCGGGGCGGCCTCGGCGTCTTCTATGACAAGATCCCCCTCAACGCCGGCGCCTTCACCCAGTACCAGCAGTTCCGGGTGACCAACTACGCCGCCGACGGAGAAACGGTGACCGCCGGGCCGGTCACGTTCGCCAACATCCTGAGGGGCGATCGGCTGGACAACGCCTACTCCCTGACCTGGAACGTGGAATTGGACCGGGAAATCACCCGCGGGCTCTGGGCGCGGGCCGGCTACCAGAACCGCGAGCAGCGGAACGACCTGGTGATCGATCCGGTGGACGGCGAGACGCCGGCCCTGGTGCTGAGCAATCGGGGCAGCTCCAGTTACAAGGAGTGGCTCTTCAGCCTGCGGTACCGCTTCCGCCAGGCGGACGAGGTGACCGTCTCCTACGTGCGCTCGTCGGCGGTGGGCAACCTCAACGCCTTCGAGCTGTACTTCGGCAACTACCACTACCCCGTCATCCGGACGGACGAGGTGGGGCCGCAGCCGTTCGACGTGCCGAACCGATTCCTCGTCACCGGGGTCGCCAACCTGCCGTACGGTTTCATCCTGGCGCCGCTGCTGGAGATCCGCGACGGCTTCCCGTACTCCCTGGTGGACGAGGAGCAGCGCTTCGTCAGCGCCCGCAACCGCGGCGGCCGCTTCCCGCTGTTCGCCTCGCTGGATTTCACGCTGATGAAAAAGGTGGACATCAAGTTCCGGAACCGTGTGTATCGCACCCAGATCGGCGTTAAGATCTACAACCTGACGAATCACTGGAATCCCCGCGACGTCCAGAACAACGTGGACAGCCCCGCCTTCGGCACCTTCTACAACAGCGTGGGCCTGCAGTTCCGCGGCAAGTTCGAAATCGATTTTTAAACCGTATCCCCACCGACGATCGCTTCGTCCGCCACCCCGTTCGAAAACCCACCGGGAGTTATCGGTAGGCTGGGTGCTGTTCCTACACATCCGGCAGGGACAGTGTCCGGCCGTCACCACCGTGCGCCGCCTGCGCGGGGGAGGGGACTCCATATCGCATCCCCTAACTTTTTTGAAACTTCTTTCGGCTTTACTGAATCAACAGTAAAATAGACATGCAAAAACAACTGTCGCAAATCAAATCAGGAGAGGTTCTATGGACCTAATGGAATTGCTTCTCAACACGGGGGGCGGCGGGGCCATCGGCCAGATCGCCCAGCAGTTCGGATTGCAGGAGAACCAGGCGCAGTCGGCGGTGGCCAGCCTGCTGCCGGCGCTGCAGGCGGGGCTCTCCCGCAACATCCAGCAGGAGGGCGGGCTGGACAGCCTGTTCCAGGCGCTGGCCGGCGGCGGCCACCAGCAGTACCTCGACAACCCGGGCGTCCTGGGCTCGGCCGACAACATCATGGATGGCAACGGCATTCTGGGGCACATCCTGGGCAGCAAGGACGTGAGCCGGGCCGTCGCCGCCCAAGCGTCGCAGCAGACCGGCATCGGCACCGAGATCCTGAAAAAGATGCTGCCCATCGTGGCCAGTCTGGTGATGGGCTCGCTGAGTCGCCAGACCAACGCGCCGGCCGCGCCACAGTCGCCGTTCGGCCAGGCCGGCGGCGGGATGGATATCCTGTCCTCGATCCTGGGCGGCGGTGACGACAGCTCCGCCGGCGGCCTGATGGGGATGCTGGGCAAACTCTTCGGCGGCTAGTCCGCCGGATCCGGACAAGACCATCCGGACGGCCGCCCGTGCGGCCGTTGACAGTTTATTTCATCACAACCTGCAAGGAGGCATTATGGCTTTAACCGACAAGTACCAGGAGTTGATGACCCTGGCGACGCGGCTGGAAATTCGTGACTTCCTGGTGAAGGAAGAGGGTGGCAAGCTGGTCATCAAGGGTGCCACCACCTACCAGCTTGAGAAGGACCTGTTCTGGGACAAGATCAAGCAGTACACCGACTGGCAGAAAGATCTCTCAGTGGACATCAAGGCCGACCGGACGGACATTCACGGCGTCCACACCGTCCAGCCGGGCGACACGCTGTCCAAGATCGCCAAAATCCACCTGGACGACGCCAAGCGGTACATGGAAATTTTCAACGCCAACAAGGACGTCCTGAAGGACCCGAACCTGATCAAGGTGGGCCAGAAGCTGGTGATCCCCAAGCGCTGAGCACCACCCGGTCATCCGCCGGGCGGCCCTGTCCGCCCGGCGCGATCCGCGCGCCGGACCGCCGGACTTCCACTCCCCGGGAAGTGCGGCGAATGCCGCAGCGACCACTCGCAACGAACGGTTTATCCATTCCACCCAAGAGGAGGAGATTGACATGGCTGCAAAGTTTGAGCTGAAAAAGAGCAAGAGCGGACAGTTCACGTTCAACCTGAAGGCCGCCAACGGGCAGGTCATCCTGACCAGCGAGTTGTACAATGCCAAGCCCGCCGCCGAAAACGGAATCGCCTCGGTCCAGAAGAACGCGGCGTACGACGACCGCTACGAGCGGAAGGTGGCCAAGGACGGGCAGCATTTCTTCGTGCTGAAGGCGGCGAACCTCCAGGTCATCGGCAAGAGCGAGCTCTACAAATCCGCCGCGTCCATGGAGAAAGGCATCGCCTCGGTGAAGAAGAACGGCCCCGTCGCCAAGATCAGCGACTGTTCCTGAACGCGATTACTAGACACAATCTGGGTATGATCCGGCACCCGGCGCTTCCGTCGGGTGCCGGACTTTGAGTGACCGGTGCGGGCGCGTGCGTCCGGGGAGAGCCGGGTCGAGGTGCGGGGGAGTCGACTACCGGGCCGAGGCGACGTTCCGCCGCGCGCTGAGCCTATTGTACATGTTCCAGCATTCCGATCCTTCGTCACCAAGACCAAGCTGAAACGGTTGCGAACGACTGGTTGTCCCTTGACATCTGAGGCCGGGCCGGATACTGTCGCCTGAATCATCGTGGAGTGGGTGCACAATGAAAAAGCTGGTCTGTTCTGCAATCGCCTTCTTGGGTCTGGCCGTCCTGACCCTGGCGGGTTCCGTGAGTTTCGTGTCGACGTGGAAGAATCCGGTCGCCGGCCCGCTGGACCGGACGGGCAAGAAGGTGGCGACCTTCGTGATCAGCGCGGACGAATCCATGCGGCTGGGTCCCGAAGAGACGCTGGCCACGGAGCTGCGCAGCCGGGGGGTGGATTGCGTGGCCGGGTACACCGTGCTGCCGGGGGAACTGGCCCGCGACCGGGAGCAGGCCCAGGCGTTCCTGAAGCGGGTCGGCGTCACCTACGCCATCCTGATCCGGGTGGCGGGGAAGGAGGAAGAGCTCCACTACATGCCGGGCACCGCCTGGTACGCCGGACCATACTACTCGAGTTTCTGGGGCTACTGGGACTACGGCTGGTCGTCGGTGTACTCACCGGGCTACGTGTACTCGGACACGGTGGTCTCATTGGAAACGATGGTTTATTCCGTCGAAGAAAACACGCTGCTCTGGGCGGGCCTGTGCCGGGTGACCAATCCGAAGGACATCCGAAAAGTGGTGAAAGAGATCGCCGACGCCGCCGGCAAGAAGATGCGCAAGGAAGGCTTGGTCCAGTAGCTCGCCGAAACGGCGTCGCGGGGGAGGCCCGCCGTTCGATTCAGGCTACCGGGTCGCCGCGGTGGGTTTCCTGCGCGCGAGGTGGCGGTACACGAACAGGCCCACCAGGGCGACGAGGATCGCCACCACCACGATGTCCACGACGTGGCTGTATTTCATGACCAGGTGCCAGTTCTGTTTCAGGTAATAGCCCACGACCGTGAGGAAAGCGTTCCAGAGACCGGCGCCGATCAGGGTGTAGATGGAGAACTTGACGAGGTTCATCCGGGCGATGCCCGCCGGGATGGAGATCAGGTGACGGACCACCGGGATGAAGCGGGAGATCAGGATCGCCAGCTCGCCCCGCCGCGCGAAGAACCGCTCGGTGATCGCCAGGTCGTGGGGATCGAGCAGGAAGTATTTGCCGTACCGGGTGATGAAGGGGCGGCCGCCGTATTGCCCCATCCAGTAGGACAGCAGCGATCCGACGAGGCTGGCCAGGGTGCTCACTGCGATCACGCCGAAAAAAGAAAACCGCCCCTCCGCGATAAGGAAGCCGGCGAACGGCATCACCGCCTCGCTGGGCAGGGGGAACACCATGCTCTCCATCACCATGGCGATAAAAATGGTGATGTAGCCCGTCGAGTCGATGAATCGGGTGACATGTTGGGCGATCCAGGCGGTGATGCTCATGCGCTCCGTCCGTTCCTCCAGAAAATCAGAAGAGCATTATACGGTCTATTCGTGGGCAGACAAGACAATTAGGACCGGCCAGCCGGTGTGCCGCCGCCCCGTCGGCGGGAAGGAGCCCGCGGACCCTCGTGTTTCCGGCTCTATGGACGGCGCCTTGACGGTGCTGCAGGGCGGAGGGATAATGGTCGGCGAGGCTCCATGAAACAACGTGTCCTGTTGATCCAACCGCCGCGTCTGGCCAGCCAGCCGAACCGGATGGTATTCCCCCGCGGCCTGGCCCAGATCGGCTCGTTCCTGCGGGCCGGCGGCTGGCCGGTCGCGGTGCTGCCCCTGTCATACGCGGCGGTGGCCGACGCAACGCCGGCGGCGGACATCCGTTCCATCATCGAAGCGGTGCTGGCCGAATTCAAGCCCGACGTGGTGGGCGTCGGCTGTCCGTACACCATCAGCTACCACCAGCATCGAGATGCTCCGCATGATCAAGGCGTTTCGGGAGGACATCGTCACGGTGATCGGCGGTCCCCATGTCACCTTCACTGACGCCGAGACCGCCGCCGAACCGTGCGTCGATTTCGTGGTGCGCGGCGAGGGCGAGTGGACGATGGCCGAATGGCTGGCCACCCTCGAGGCGGGGCGGGATCCGGCGGGCGTCCGGGGCCTCACGTTCCGGCGCGACGGCGCCACCGTCCGCACGCCGCCGCGCCTCCCCGGCGACCTGGCCGCTCTGCCGCCGGTGGACTTCGGGCTGTTTCCGACCGAGTTCGTCCAGCGGTGCCAGGTGTACGGCATGATCCACCGCGGCTGCCGGTACCGGTGCGCGTTCTGCGCCGAGGCCGCGTTCTGGGGCCGGGAGCGCAGCCTGCCGGTGGATCGGCTCGTCGGGGAGATCGCCGGTCTGGCCGAGCGTTACGGCGCCCGCATGATGGGCATCGAGGACAGCTCCCAGTGGCTCGCCTCGCCGGAACTCGCTCGGCTCATCCGCGGCCTGCGGGGCGTGCGCCAGTGCCTGCCGCCGGCGTTCTTCATGAACCTGACGGTGGAATCCCTGGATGCGGCGAAGGGCGAGACGCTGGCGGCGCTGCGCCAGGCGGGCGTCGGCACCGTCTGGCTGGGCATCGAGAACTCGTCCGAGAAGGTGCTGGCGGCCATGGGCAAGAAGCGCCCCTGGTCCCGGACGCTGGCCATGTGCCGCGCCCTGCGCGACCACGATTTCATGATCAAGGCCGAATGGATGATCGGCCACCCGGGCGACGACCCGGTGGAGGCGGCGGACGCCCTGGCCAAGCTGGACGCTCTGTTCCGGGACGACCTGATCACCAGCGCTGATTTTGGCGTCTTCGTGCCCCTGCCCGGCACGCGGCCGTGGAACGATCCGGCGGCATACGGTCTCGAGATTCTGCACCGCGACTATCGGTACTACAACGAATTTTCCATCACCCGGCCGGTCTGCCGGCTGCGGGATTTCCCCGTCGGCCAGCTCGCCGACATCGCCCGGCGGACGGAGCAGATGGTCACCCGCCACACCGGGACGCTGCGGCCGGCCCGGGTGATCACCGCGCCGTTCGGCGCGCGCCCCGCCATCCTCGACGCGCCGCCGGAGCCGTCGGCGCACTGAACCGAATTCGGGCAGTCTCGGCTCTTCAGACAACAGGCCGGGACAGACTCAGCCGTTACGGGGACCGAAGCGGACGGAGAGGTACGCCGTGGCTGCCGCCACCGCGGCGCCCCACGCCAGGTCCACCAGCGTCACCGCCAGCGGCCAGCGGGCCACCGTGGCCAGGTTGGTCAGGTCGTAGGTGGCGTACGTGACCAGCCCGAAGAACGCGCCGCGGAGCGCCGCGCGTCCGAGCCCTCCTTCTCGCGCGGTTGGCGCCACGACGAAGTGGACCAGGCCGGCGATGAACAGCAGGTAGAACACCCCGGCGGCGTACCAGTTGGGGGACTCCGCCAGGAGAAAGCCGATCTGCTGCCGGTAGAACGTCCGAGCGACGACGCCCAGCCAGACGGCATCCAGGGCCAGGAAAACGGCCAGGGCCAGGCCGTAGCGTTTCAGCCAGACAGCAGACATGTTCACCTCCGGGGGGCCAGGTATCCGCCTGATGGACGGATTGGATGCAGCCGACGGCCTTACGGCTGCGCCGGCCGGGCCACCCGGACCAGGACGTGGAAGACCTCGGTGGGTCCCGGTTCCCATGGGCGGCGGTACTGAATGACGAGCTTGGCGGCGCCCGGGCGTTCGGCGCGGAAGCGGAACTCGTAGGTCCCGCCGGCGCCCACGCGGCCGGCGTCCGCCGGATTTTGCTGAAACTCGCCGTCACCCACGGCCATCACCGCCGGATCATCGGGGGGCAGGGCGGCCCATCCGAAGCCGGTGGTGGGATTGCCGGCCAACCGGACGGTGATCGTCTGGCCCACCACCGCCTCGATGTAGTGGCCGGTGGCCTCCCGGCCAAGGACAATTTCCGTTCCCGGCGCCATGGGCTGGGCCGGGGCGGCCGGCGGCAGGGGCTGCGGCGGCGCGGCCGGCGGGATCGAGGCGGGCGTTGCCGTCGACGGCACGGATGCGGCCGTCTCGTCCGGCGGCAGTTGATCGTATTCGTCCGGCGGCAGTTCCGGCACACGCAGCTCCTTGCCGCCGCGCTTCTCCTTGGGGTGGCGCTGGGGCATCCAACCGTTGGGCCCCCAGGTGATCCGCCGCTTCCCCACCCAGTACATCGTCCCCCAGGGCGTGCGGACGTGGTCGTTGATCTCCGGGTCGAGGTCCAGCCGCTTGCCGTCGTAAGCCAGCGTCCCCGTGCGGCTCTCCGTCTGATAGCCGCCGGAGCGGACCTCCAGGGTATAGGTCCATTTGCCCGACGTGTACGTCCCCGCTCGCGTGATGTCGGTGGCGGGGGTGTTCCCGCCGGCGCAGGCGGCGCCGGCCAGCAGCACGGCCAAAACGGCAAGGGCAGGTCTCATGGTCGCCTCCCGGAAGTTGGGTTCGTTGTTTGCGGCCTTCATTGTACCCCAATATTCCCGCGGACTGGCGATCCGGTTTGATGAGGCTGGCAACACCCGGCCGGCGGTTGCGCACGGAGGGCTGTGCCGGTTGGCGCGATCGTCGATGACTCGCCTCCCGGATTTTGATAGAATGCCCCCACCTTGATTCCAAAGGATCCGATGACCTACCTGAGGTGCAAGTCCAAATCAGTGCCGAGGTGAGCCGAAGTATGAGCACCAGGCTTTTAGTCCTTTCAATCATCCTGGCGGGACTAATGGCGTTGCCGCTGGAGACCCCGGTGTGGGGCCAGGCGGAGACGCGGGCCGAGGAGATCGGCTTCCTGCGCCGGGACAAGACCGCCCAACTGTGGCCGGAAACCCAGTCGCCGCTCGTGGACAAGCTGAACAAGCTGGTGGACCGCGGGCTCTATGAAGGCTTTGAAAACACCAAGGGCACCAACGGATGGCAGATCGTCCTGGGCGGCATGCGTTCCGGGCAGGGCACCACGGCGGGGATCGGGTACCGGCGCAGCGACCTGTGGCACGACCGGCTCGGCTTCCGCTCCACCGTCCGGGGCACCATCTGGGGGGCGGTCATGCTCGACATGGGGCTGGATTTCCAGAGCCTGCGGACGGAGCGGTCCTTCATCCAGCTCTACGCCAAATACGAGAATTCGCCCCGGATGGACTACTACGGCCAGGGCCAGGACTCGGAGGAGGACGACCGGACCAGCTTCCGCCTGGAAGACTATGGCGTGGACATGGATGCCGGGTACGAGCTTTTCAAGCGCTTCAAGATCGGCGGGACGCTGGGGTACTATCACGTCCATACCGGCCATGGTCACCGCGGGGGTGTGCCGTCCATCGAAGAGATCTTCACATCCGAGGACACGCCGGGATTGCGGCAGGACACCGGGTTCTTCCGCTATGGGCTGTTCGCCCAGTATGATTACCGGGATTCCATCGCCGGCCCCCGATCCGGCGGCTTCTACGCTGTCCGCCACCGGCGGTACGAGGATCTGGATCTGGACCAGTTCGGCTTTCACCAGCTGGAGATCCAGGCCCAGCAGTATTTACCCTATTGGAACAAGACGCGGGTCATCGCCCTGCGCTTTGCGACCATCATGTCGTTCCCGGAAGACGGCCAGGCGATCCCGTTCTACCTCCAGCCCACGCTGGGCGGAAACGACAGCCTGCGGGGCTTCGAACGGTACCGCTATTACGACGACCATGCCGTCATGTTCACGGCGGAGCATCGTTGGTACGTGTTCTCGGGGCTCGACATGGCGGTGTTCGCCGACGCCGGCAAGGTCGTCCCCCGCAAAGGCCACATCAACTTTGGCCATCTGAGTGTCAGCGGGGGCGTCGGATTCCGGTTCAGGATCCAGAACGCCGTGGTGATGCGCGTGGATTTCGCGTTCAGCGAGGAGTCGGCACGGGTCTGCTGGACGTTCAGCGACATCTTCAAGGCGGAGGGGTGGAAATGGTAGGCCCACGCAAGACCAACCGTTGGCCCGTCGTCCTCTGGGCCGCCGCGCTCTGCCTGTTGGCGGTATCGGCGTCGGCGCAGAAGTTCTATCCCGACGATCCGCTGGTGAAGGAGCCGCCCCCCCTCCCCGTCCAGCACGCGAACTTCCGCGCCCTGAGCGAGCTGATGGAATTCGCCGCCAACTCCTTCAGCAAGCCGGGCGAGCGGCATCCGCTGCCCCACGTGATCCCGGCCGGCGACGTCAACACCCTCGGCGAGGTCATGGACGGCGCCTGGTACGTCAACCGCCACGCGCGGCTCCGCCTGACCCCGGAGGAGTTGCGGCGCGGGCCCGGCGACAGCCAACCCCCGGCCATGGATGTTCCCTGGATGGTACTGGTGGTCAAGAAGGAGGGGCTCCGGCCGGGCATCCTCATCGCCGACAAAAACCAGAACCTTTACCTGCTGCGGTTCGACCCGCCGGGCGCCGTCGAGCTGGCTACCGGGGCCGACATGGTCACCTCCCGGTTCTTCCACGCCCTCGGGTATCACGTGCCCGAGGACTACATCGTCTACTTCGAGCGCTCCCAGCTCGTGGCCGCCGACTCAGGTGAGCAGATCACCAGCTTGGGGAAATCGCGCGACCTGCAGGAAGAGGACATCAACAATTTCCTACTCAAGGCTGCCTGGGATCCCCAGCGGGGCTACCGCGCGGTGGCCAGCCGGCTGCCCCGGGGCTGGGAGAAGCTGCTGGGCCCCTTCCAGGTGTTCGGCGAGCGCAGCGACGACCCCAACGACATCGTCCCCCACGAGCATCGCCGCGATCTGCGGGGGCTGGCGGTGTTCTGCGCCTGGCTGAACCACAACAATATGCGGGCAATGAACACGCTGGACGTCCTCATCGAGGAGGAAAACGTCGAGTCCATCCGGCATTTCCTTATTGACTTCGCCGGATCGCTCGGCAGCGGTATCCGGGAACCAAAACCTGCCTGGCAGGGCAACGAACCCATCACCGGCGAGAAGATCTTTCGGAACATCGGAGGATTCGGATTGATCACGGATCCCTGGATGCGGGCGAAATACCCCAAGATTGCGGCCGTCGGACGGTTCGAAGCGGAAACCTTCGATCCGGAGGAGTGGACCACCAACCATCCGCTGGCGCCTTTTCTCAATCGCCTCCCCGACGACACCTTCTGGGCCGCGGCGAAGGTGATGGCGTTCACCGACGACGACATCCGCACTCTGGTGGGAACGGGGCAGTACAGCGACCCGGCCGCGGCGGACTGGATCGCCCGCTGCCTTATGGAACGCCGGGACCGGATCGGACGGATCTATTTCGACCGCGTCCTGCCGCTGGACGGGTTCCGGGTGGAGGCGAACGAATTGAAATTCGACGACCTGGCGGTTCAGCACGGATTTGCGGCCGCCCGGATGTACCGGATCCAGTGGTCCCAGTTTGACAACCGCAAGGGAACGCACCAGCCCATCGGCGCGGGGCCCACCGAGAGCCTCGCGCTGCCGGAAGCGCTTCGGCAATCCCCGGCGGGGAGCTATAGCTGCGCCCGGATCGACGGCGGCAATCCCGCCCTGGCGGTGTTGGCTTACTTGCGGCGGGAGGCCGACGGCTGGAGCGTCGTGGGCATTGAGCGGGAATGGCCGGGCAAGAGCCTGGCCACCTCCCAAATCCAGACCACGGCGGGCAAAGCGCAAAAGCGGTACGCGGATCTCACCGACCGGCAACGGGCGCTGTTCAGCGGCTACGCCGCGGCCCACAGCGAACGCTCGGGTACGACTCACACGCCGGAGGACTTCTTCAACTCCCTGCCCATCTCCGAACAGACCACGTTCGACGCGGTCACCCACGCCCTCATCCACTCCCCCCTCACCGACGCCGGCGGTCAATCCCTGGGTGTGGCCATCGATCTGGTCCAGGGCATTGAGCGCATCGCCGGCCAGTATTACGGACGGTCGGGTGACCAGCAGTTCCGGCTGTACTGCTTCATGAAACCGGCGGCCCAGGAGACGTTGGTCAAGTGCCGGGAATTTTCCCGCGACGAAGAAAACACGATCTATCACACGGGCTATCCGCACAGCTACCGCCAGGCAGGCAAGCCCCCCAGCATCCAGATCTCGATGTCGGCCGACGGCGCCAAGGCGGACATTGACGTGGACTACCGTTCCAGCAAGCTGCCGAGCGCCCTGTTCAACGGACACCTCACCTCCGCCAACTCCGATGTGCGGGCCGGCGACAACTTTAAGGCGCACAGCGGGCGCTGGGCCGGCTTCGTCGCCTGGTGGCAGGAAGTCTTCAGAAAGATGGGCAAGGTGGAAGGCGAGAGCGAGGCGGCCACACTGCCTAAATTCCTGCCGGAGGCGCCCACCCCCATGTCGCCCGACCGGCCGGCGGGCGCCGTCATCGACGACCTCCCCGAGGCGGTCGCCGAGTTCCTGGCGGACTGGCTGGTCCGGCGGCAGTACGGCGAGGTTCGGGAATTCCTCTCGCCGCGTCTGCTGGCCTGTGTCAACATCGACGACGACGTCCAGAATGAAACCATCCGGGCGGACGAGGCGAAGGCGAAGCTGCGGGAGGTGATGATCGCGGCGGTGGAGCGCCTGGGCCGGCGCGACAATCTGACCGAGGCGGTCGATGCCGTGATGCCGACGAACCCGGACCGGAAGGTGGTGGAGCAACCGTACGACGGCGACTTCACCGTCATCGAGCTGACCAATGCCGAAGCCCGCCAGTACCTGTGCGATCCCGGCGAGTACGACGCGAGCCTGCCCCCCGACGGGCGGGGTGTCTACTACGGGGTCATCTTCAAGTTCAAACTCGAGGGGAGCGGCGTGCTCGGCCTGCTCTGGACGCGCGTGGACGGGCGGTGGCAGATTGTGGCGTACCGGGTGTTCGCCCAGTAGCGGATCGGTCCGCCCGGCGGAGACGGCGGGTGGCTGGGCGTTCAGGGAGAATCGTTCGAGAGGAGGCTTCGGATGCGCAAGCCGGACGAGGGAATCAACCGCCGGGACTTCGTGAAGGGGTCCGTGGCGGGCCTGGCGGGTTGGCCGCTGCTGGGCTCCATGATGGGAACGGTCCGGGCCGACGCCCCCCGCGTCGCCCGGATCGCCCTCTGTAAAACCACCGACCGCCGGGCGGGCGTGGAGCAGGTCATGAAGCTGCTGGACTTCGAGCCGCCCCAAGGCCGGCGGGTGCTCGTCAAGCCCAACTTCAACACCGCTGATCCGGCGCCGGGCTCCACCCACAACGACACCTTGCTGACCGTCGTGCGAGAGCTGCGCCGCCGCGACGCCGGCGCCATCACCGTGGGCGACCGGTGCGGCCCGGCCAAGATGGCCGAGGTGCTCGAGCGGAAGGGGATCCCCGCCATGGCCCGCGACGAGCGGTTTGATGTGATCGACTTCGAAGCGCTGCCCGAGGCCGACTGGCTACCCTTCCGGGCGCCGGGCCTGCACTGGGAGGACGGCTTCACCATCCCGCGGCCGGTTCGGGAGGCCGGCTACATCGTGACCACGCCCTGCCTCAAGACCCACCAGTACGGCGGTGTGTTCACTATGTCACTGAAGCTGGCGGTGGGCCTCACCCCGCGCGGCTTGATGCGGCAGCTCCACGGCAACAAGGAGCACATGCGCCGCATGATCGCCGAGATCAACCTGGCCTACGCGCCGAAACTCATCGTGCTCGACGGTGTGGAGTGTTTCGTCGACGGCGGCCCCATGGAAGGGAAGAGGGCCGAGGCCGGCGTGGTCCTGGCCGGCACCGACCGGGTGGCCGTCGACGCCGCGGGCCTGGCGGTGCTCCGCGAAGTGGGCGCCAACGACGCGATCATGGGCACGCCCGTCTTTCGGCAGGAGCAGATCGCCCGGGCGGTGGAACTGGGCCTGGGCGTGAGCCGGCCCGAGGCCATCGAGTTCGTCACCGGTGACGCCGAGAGCCGGCGGTACGCCGACAAGCTGAAGGCGATCCTGGCAGCGGGCTGATCCTGATTCAGTTTGCCTTCCGGCGTGAAAATCCCTATGATCTGACTATCCCGGTATTCCGAGGTGGGCCATGCAGGTGGTAGTCTCCAGCGTCGGCGGCAAATGGACGGTTCTCGCGCCTCAGAGCCGCGTGGACGCCCATACCGTTGACGATTTCGAAGCCGCCGTCCGGAAGGAGCTGGCGGCCGGTGCGCGGTGGCTGGCGGTGGACCTGGCCGGCGTCCCCTACATGAACAGCGCCGGGCTGCGCGTGCTGCTCATCGCGCTCAAGGCCGTCCGGCCGCTCGATGGCGGCGTGATGCTGGCGCGGCCCCAACCGCAGGTTCTGGAGATCCTCGAGATCTCCGGCTTCCTGAAGATGTTCGCCGTAGTCGCCGACCCCGCAGGATTGAGCTGACATGAGCATCAAGGCCCGCCTCCTGCTGGTCCTGATTCCCGCCATCCTGGTCCTGTTCGGCGCCCTGCTGCTGCTGAGCTTCCGCCAGAGCGAGCACACCGTTCTGACCCAGATCAACCGGGAATCGTACGAGCTGGCCCATGCCCACGCGCGGGAGTTCGATATCCTGTTCGAATCGTCCCGGCAGGTGGCCGAGGGAATCGCCACGTCGGTGGGCAGCATGGAGACGCTGACCCCCGAGGCCGTCGATCTCCTGCTTCAGGGCACGTTCTCGCGGAATCCGGGCATCTACGGCAGCACGATCTCCTTCGTCCCGGACAAGACGCCGCTGGGGCGCTACGCCCCCTATTACTGCCGCGTTCCCGGCGGCGACCTGAAATTCCAGTCGCTGGCCGATCCCGCTTACGACTACACGGGCTGGGACTGGTATCGGCAGCCGCTGGCCGACGGGCGGGGGCACTGGACCGAGCCGTACCTGGACACCGGCGGCGGCGACATCCTGATGACCACCTACGCCTACCCCGTCTGGCGCAAGGGCGAGCTGGTGGGCGTGGCCACGGTGGACATCGCCCTGGCCGAGCTGGTGGACCGGCTGGAGCGGTTCGCCGCGCGGCGCGGCGGTCAGGCCTTCATGGTGACGGAGGCGGGCCGGCTCATCGGCCGGAGCCGCCAAGTCTCCGGCCAGATGATGTCGAACGAGAGCTTTTGGGACATCGCCGAGCGGTCTCCGGACCCGCACCTCAAGGAGCTGGTCCGGCTGCTGCGGGATCCGGCGCCCAACTTCGTGGACATGACCGACCCGTACACGCGCAAGCCGTCGCTGGTCATCGACGCCCGGATCGAATCCATCGGCTGGACCCTGGCCATCATCGCGCCGCGCGACGTCGTGCTGCAGCCCCTGATCCAGTTGAAGAACACCGTGATCCCCATCGCCGTCATCATCGTGGGGCTGATCGTGGTGCTGCTGCTGGCGGTGTCCGATTCGGTCACCAAGCCGCTGGCCCGGTTCCTCGGTCAGACCGACAGTTACTCCCAGGGTAACTATGCCGACCGGCTGGCCGAAGACAAGGGTCCCCGGGAGATCCGCCGCCTCGCGGGCTCCTTCAACCGCCTCGGCCAGGCCATCCTGGACCAGATCGAAAACGTCAAGACCAGCACCGCCCAGAAGGAGCGGTACCACCAGGAGCTGATGATCGCCGCCGACATCCAGCGCAGCATCCTGCCCCGGCAGTTCCCGCCGTTCCCGGAGCTCCAGGACCGCCTCGACGTCTACGGCTACTACCGGCCGGCCCGGGAGGTGGGCGGCGACTACTTCGACTTCCTGCGCCTCCCCGGCGGCGCGGTGGGGATCGTCGTGGCCGACGTGTCCGGCAAGGGCGCCCCGGCCGCCTTCTTCATGGCCATGGCCCGGCTGCTCGTGCGGGCCATGGCCGGGCGCGGTTACTCGCCGGCGGAGATCGCGCGGCGGGCCAACCATCTGCTGTTCGAGGACAACGAAGCGGGCCTGTTCGTGACCCTGCTCTACGCCGAGTATTATCCGGACACCGGCCGGACGCGGCTGGTCAGCGCCGGGCACAATCCGCCGGTGCTCCGCCGCGCCGACGGCCGGACCGAGGAGGTCCGGCCCAACCCGGGGATCCCGCTGGGTGTGATGCCGGGCGCGCACTACGAGGTCACGGAGCTCGTGCTGGCGCCGGGCGACGCCCTGGTCATGTACACCGACGGCGTGACCGACATCCAGGATGCGCGGGAGGAGGAGTACGGCATGACCCGGCTCTGCGACGCGGCCGGCGCCGCGCCGGCGGCGGCCGCCCGGGAGATGGCGGACGCCATCGTGGCGGCGGTATCGGTGTTCGCCGGCGATCAGCCCCAGCCCGACGACATCACCCTGGTGACCCTCATCCGGCGGGACGGGGCGGTTGCGGCCGCCGGTCCGGCCGGCCGGCCTGAGGAGATGATCCAGATGGTGCTCCCCGCCCGCACCGGCGTGCTGGAGCGGGTGGCCCTGATGACCGAGTCGGTGGCCCGGGAGGCGGGCTTCACCCGCAGCGAGGCGGAGCGGATCGTCCTGGCCGTGGACGAGGTGGTCTCCAACGTGATCGAACACGCTTACGGACCGGGGAGTGCGGAGACGTTCGAGCTGCGGCTCGGCACCGCCGGCGACGCGCTGCGGATCGTCATCGCCGACTACGGCCAGCCGTTCGATTTTGAGGCGGCCAGCCGCAAGTACGACGGCCAGGCCACGCCGGACCAGCCGGTGGGAGGCATCGGCCTGTTCCTCGTCCGCGAGGTGATGGATGAGGTCCGCTACGAACCCGACACCGTGGACGGCAACCGTGTGACCCTGGTCAAGCGCCGGAAGCACGACTAGGGACGCCGCCCGCGACCGGGGACGGCCGTCAGACGTCCCGGACGGGGGTGTTCACCGCAAAGCCACAAAGATCACAAAGGGTTCGTTCCATCTGTAATTGGTCGTTTTTCATTCGTCAGTTTTCATTTCCTGGTTATTGATCCTTGTTTAATTGTGATTGGCTGTTTGGGATCCTGTAACGGCTTGCCGGTCCCACTCGCGCTCCGATCCCGCTCTTCAATTACGAAGCCGTACGGAGGACCTGCGCAGCAGGTCCAGAATGGGTAGCCCCGTGTGCAACCCGGGGTTCGGCCGCGGTCAAGTAGCGCCTGCCGCAGCGCAGTAGCGCCCGTCCGCCGGACGGGCGCCGTGAAACTCGGCAGAAGATGGCGGGTTTCGATAGGTCGTCACCGCGACGCGAGTCGGCGCCGTGGGCGAATCGCTCAACCGTGCCGAGAGAGCGGGCCGCGCCCGGCGGGCGCGGCCTACGACCGTCCGAAGTCCGATGTCCGCATGGCGGGAACGAGTCTCGATTACGATCACGATTACGATGACGATTACGAATTACGAGCACGAACCACTGGACCGGGAACGAGCCTCTAGCCTCGAGCCTCTAGCCTCGCGTCCCGGTGCCACAACCGATACAGCGCCGGCAGCACGAGCAGGGTGAGCGCGGTGGACGACAGGATCCCGCCGATCACCACCGTGGCCAGCGGCCGCTGGACCTCGGCGCCGGTGCCCGTGGCCACCGCCATGGGCACGAAGCCCAGGGCGGCCACGAGCGCGGTCATGAGCACCGGCCGCAGCCGCGTGAGCGCCCCCTCGCGGATCGCCGCCGCGAGCTCCATTCCTTCCCGGCGCAGCTGGTTGATGTGGGTCACCATCACCAGGCCGTTGAGCACCGCCACGCCCGACAGGGCGATGAAGCCCACCGCCGCCGAGATGGAGAAGGGGATACCCCGGAGCCACAGGGCCAGCACGCCGCCCGTGAGCGCTAGCGGCACGCCCGTGAAGACCATGGTTGCGTCGCGCGCGGACCCGAACGTGGCGAAGAGCATCAGGAAGATCAGCAGGAAGCAGGCCGGTACCACCAGTAGCAGCCGGTCCCGCGCCGCCAGCAGATTCTGGTACTGCCCGCCCCACTCGATCCAGGTGCCGGGCGCCGGGCGTACCTCCCGGTGGACGCGGTCGCGGACCTCGGCCACGAACGACCCGAGGTCGCGGCCGCGGACGTTGGCCTGGACCGTCGCCCGGCGCTTGCCGTTTTCCCGGTTCACCTGGCCGGGGCCCGAGGCGGCTTCGATTCGGGCCACCGCTTCCAGCGGGACCGAACTCCGGAAAGCCGTCGGCGCGCCCGCTCCGCCGCCTTCGCCGGACGGCAGGGGCACCGGCAACCGGCGGATGGCCGCCACGTCAGCGCGCAGCGCCTCGGGCAGCCGGACCACGATGGGGAACCGCCGGTCGCCCTGGTAGAGCTCGCCCGCCTCGCGGCCGCCGATGGCGGTGGCCACCAGGTCCTGGACATCGGCCACGTTCAGCCCGTACCGGGCGGCCGTGGCCCGGTCCACGGCGATGTTCAGGGTAGGGGAGCCCTCGTGCTGCGACATCCGGGCATCGGCGGCGCCGGGCACGGACTGGACGACCTGCAGGATCCGCCGGGCGATCTCCTCCAGCGTCTCGAAGTCGTCCCCGAACACCTTCACCGCCAGGTCACCGCGCACGCCGGCCACCAGCTCGTTCATGCGCAGCTCGATGGGCTGGCTGAACTCGTACAGGTTGCCCGGCACTGGCTCCACCGCCGCCTGGATCTTCGCGATCAGGCCGGCTTTCGAGAGGCCGGGGTTCGGCCAGGCGGCGCGGGACTTGAGGATGATGTAGCCGTCGGAGAAATTCGGCGGCATCGGGTCGAAGGCGACCTCGGCGGTGCCCGTCTTCGAGTACATGAGCTCCACCTCGGGCAGGCGGGCGACCGCCCGTTCCACCTGGGCCTGCAGCGCCATCGATTGATCCAGGGCGATGCTTGGCACCCGGATGGATTGGAGGCTCAGGTTCCCCTCGTCGAGCTGGGGGACGAACTCCTGCCCCAGCACGGCGAACAGCAGCACCGCGGCGGCGAACACGGCTGCGGCGGCGCCCACCACAGCCCAGCGCCCGCGGATCGCCAGGTCCAGCAGCGGCGCGTAGGCGCGCTTGAGGACGGCCATCAGGCGGTTTTCAGTCTCCCGCACGGGGCCGCGCACCACCAGGGCCACGAGGGCCGGCACAGCGGTGAGCGATAGGATAAACGCCGCGGTGAGGGCGAAGATCACCGTCAGGGCCATGGGGTGGAACATTTTTCCTTCGACGCCGGCCAGGGCCAGAATGGGGACGTAGACCAGAATGATGATCGCCTCGCCGAAGGCGGTGGCCGCGCGCACCTCGCGGCAGGCGGCGCCCGTCACCGCCAGCCGCTCCGGCGTTGTCAGCGGCCGCCCCAGTTCGCGCTGCCGCTCGCCGAGACGGCGCAGGCAGTTCTCCACGATGATCACGGCGCCGTCCACAATGAGGCCGAAATCGATGGCGCCCAGGCTCATGAGATTGGCGCTGAGCCCGGCGCGATCCATGCCGATGGCGGTGAACAGCATGGAACAGGGGATGGCCATGGTGGTGAGGATGGCTGCGCGCAGGTTGCCGAGCATCAGGAGGAGCACGGCGATCACCAGCACCGCACCCAAAAGCAGATTCTCCCGCACGGTGGCGATGGTCTTGTCCACGAGCTCGGTGCGCACCAGCACCGGGCGCAGGCGGATGCCCGGCGGCAGGCTGTCCCGGATCTCCGCCACACGGGCGGCGACCGCCTCGGTGACCGTTCGGGGATTGGCGCCGAGAAGCATGAGCACCGTGCCCACGACGACCTCGCCGCCGTTCTCGCTGGCGGCGCCGAGGCGCAACTCGCGGCCCGCCCCGATGGCGGCCACGTCGTGCAGGTGGACCGGCGTGCCGCCGCGGGCGGCGACGACGATGTAACCGATCTCCTCCGGTCGGGTGACCCGCCCCTCGGAGCGCACGACGTACGACTCGCCCCCCTGGTCGATGGTGCCGGCGCCCACGCTGGCATTGTTCCGCTCGAGGGCGGCCAGGATCTCGGGGAGGGTGACGCCGTAGGCGACGAGGCGCGCCGGGTCGGGCTGGACCAGGAACTGCCGCTCGAAGCCGCCGATGGTGTCCACGCCCGCCACGCCGGGCACGGTGCGCAGCTGCGGGCTCACCACCCACTCCTGGACGGTGCGGAGATAGGCGAGTTGGTCCCGCTCGTCCGCCAGCCGCTCTCCCTCGGGAGTCCGGTACGTGCCGTCGGACTGCCAACCCGAGCCGGCCGGTTCGCCGGGTTCCGCCGGTGCGGCGGAGCGCTCGTATTCGATGATGTAGACGTAGATCTCCCCCAGGCCGGTGGTGACGGGACCGAGGCGGGGCTCGGCCTCGGCGGGGATCTGCTGGCGGGCTTCCGCCAGCCGCTCCAGCACCTGCTGGCGGGCGAAGTAGATGTCGATATCATCGCCGAAGACCGCCTCCACCTGGCAGAAGCCGTTGCGCGAGAGCGACCGGGTGGCGGTCAGCCCCGGGATGCCTGCCAGGGCGGTCTCCAGGGGGAAGGCGATCTGCTTCTCCATCTCGGTTGGACCGAGCGCGGGGTACACCGTGGTGATCTGGACGATCCGGCTGCTGATGTCGGGCACTGCGTCGATGGGCAGGCGGAGCAGGGCGAAGGCGCCGTAGGCGGCCCCCAGCCCGGTGAGCACCAGCACCAGCCAGCGGTGGCGGATACTGAAATCGATGATCCGGTTCAACATGTCTGCACTCCTCCCGAGGCCGGCCGGGCCGGTCTCCGCTAGTCCCGCGTCAATGACCCGAGCAGGTCTTGCCTTCCATCAGCGCCTTCTCGTACTGGGCTTTGAGGACGAACGCGCCCGCCACCACCACCCGGTCGCCGGTCTGCAAGCCGGCGGCGATGGGCACGAGCCCGCCGGTCGCCGGTCCGGGTTGGATAAACCGGGGCCGGAACGCGCCCGGCTCGCCGGCCAGCTCCAGGAAGACGGCCGGCTGGTTGTCCACGGATTGGACTGCGTCGGCGGGCACGGCCAGCCGGGAGGCGGAGCCTCCCGCCGGGGTGAAGCGCACCTCCACGAACATGCCGGCCTTGAGGGGGAGCCCGCCGCCGCCCACCTCGAGGCGGACGGGCACAGTGCGCGTGGCCGGATCCACCGCGGGCGGAATGAAGGTCACCGTGCCGTCCACGGTGGCGCCGCCGAGCGCCGGGGCGGTGATCGTCGCCGCCTGGCCGGTTCTGAAATGCTGGATTTCGGATTCCGGAACGTCGGCCAGTACCCAGAGGGTGCGGATGTCCGCGAGCAGGAACACCGCCTCCCGCTCCGGCCCCACCACCTCGCCCAGGGTGGCGTGGCGCTCCACCACCTGGCCGGCGATGGGTGCCCGGACGGCATAAGCCGGTTCGATCCGGGCGGTCCGGGCGAGCCGCTCGATATCGGTCGGCGCCATGCCCCACAGGCGAAGCTGGTCGGCGGCGGCGCGCTCCACGGCTTCGGCCGCCTGGAGGTCGGCCTCGGCCTTCCGGCGGTCACCGTCGCGGCGCTGGTATTCGCCCACTGAAATCCCCTTCTCCGCCAGGAGGCGCTCGGCCCGCTCGGCGGCGGTGCGGGAGACCTCCAGGGCGGTGCGGGCCGACTGCACCTGGGTGCGGCGCTGGAGGTATTCGCTCTGGGCCTGGCCCAGGGCGACGCTGTCCACCACCAGCAGCACGTCGCCGCGGGCGACGGAGTCGCCGAGGCGCGCCCGCACCTCGGCCACCCGGCCGGAGACGGGGACGCTGACGTGAGCCATTCGCTCGGTGTCGAAGGTGACCCGGCCGGGGTAGGCGACAGCGGAGTCCAAATCCTGCGGCCGGGCCGCCTCCACCCGGACGCCGTTGGCCCGCATCGCTTCCGGAGTCAGGTGCAGGGGTTCGTCTTCCCCTTCGTGGTCATGGTGCGTCTCCGCCGGAGGGCCGGCCGGTGACGTGCCACCGCAACCGGCGGCGGCCAGTCCGGCGGCCGCGGTGAGCAAAAGCAGGAAGAATCGGAATAATGTATCTCTAATCATGGCTCCACGTCTCCTTTGCCCAGCGCCCGGTCGAGCTCGGCTCGGGCCATCTGGACGTCGTACTGGCTCAGCAGGTACTCCGCCTCGACCTGCCGGGCGGTGCGGCGGGTGTCCAGCAGGTGGAGGAAATCCACCTCCCCCTCGCGGTAGCGCAGGGTTTCGATGCGATACGCCTCGGTGGCCGCCTGGCGCAAGCCGCCGTCGAATGTGGCCCGCTGCTCCCGGGCCTGCTGCAGGCCCTGGACGGCCAGCGCCACGTCCCGGTGGATATCCCGCCGCAACCGGGCCAGCTGCGCGTCCGCTTCGTTGCGGCGGGCCGCGGCGGCGGCGATGCCCCCGGCGTTCCGGTCCCAGGCGGGCAGCTCCAGCCGGAGGAAGCCGCCCAGACTGTTGGCGTCGTATTCCCGCGCCGCGGCCAGGCCCACCGCCAGTCCCGGCCGCCGGGCGGCTTCGGCCAACCGCAGTTCCTGCTCGTGGCGGGCGCGGACCGCCTCTTGCAGGCGCAGGGCGGGATGGTCCGTCCAGGCCGCGGCCGGGTCGGTGTCGGCGGGTTCCGGCTCGTCCGGCCAGGCGTCCTCCACCACGAAGTCTGCGGAGAGGGTGTCGCCGCAAAGCGCAGCCAACACAGTCCGGGCGGCGGCGAGCCGGCTGGCCTCCACACTGACGGCCCGGTCCGCCCGGAGCCGTTCCAGGCGGACCTTGATCCGGTCGAGTTCCGCCGCTTCGCCGCCCGCGACGCGGAGGTCGACGATGGCCTCGATTTCGGCGGCGTTGGCCGCATCCTCGCGCGCCAGCGTCAGCATCCGCTGGCGGAACAGGACCGTGCCGAACGCCCGCCGGACCTCAGCGGCGAGCGCCGCCCGGTCCATGGCGGCGTCCCAGGCTGCGGCGTCGACGCCCGTCGCGGCGACGGCTGCGCGGGCCCGGCGCGCGGCCGGCCATTCGATGGGCTGGATGAACGCCACCGCCAGGGTGGTGCGCGAGTCGGCGTCGGCGTCCCGGCCATCGGCCCACCCGGCGGCGAACTCCAGCTCGGGGTTGGGGTAGGCGGCGGCCCGGCGCCGCTCGGCTTCGGCCTCGGCGCGGCGGGCCACCAGGACGGCCTGGTTCGGATTCGCCGCGACGGCCAGCCCGAACACCTCGCGAAGGGTGAGACGGGGTGTTGCGACGGAGGCGTCCGCCGCGGCGACGAGGCCGGCAGCCGCGGCTAGACCCAGCACCAGCGCCACGCAGCGAGCGGAGCGGCGGCGCAGGCCGGCGCCGGGGCGTGTTCGTGGAAAGCGATTCAACATGGAAGCTCCTTCAGCAAGCGGCGAGCCGCGCAAACGGCACCGGCCCGCCGGGGGAGTGGGCGGAGGTTTCCTCCGGCCACGGCTCGAGGCACGGTTCAAGCGGCGAAGCTCAGGGGATCAGCAGAGCCGGACGGTGCTCCGGACGGCGGTCAGGGCGGGCAGGAGGCCGGGCGGCGGCCCGGAGGCGCCGGGGAACGGATGGCTTGCGGGATCAGGGATCAGGCTGACAACCGGTGCGCCTGGGTCCACCGGGGGTGTGGCGGCGGAAAGGCCCGCCGGCACGGTGTCTCTCACCGGGGCCGACTGGGTGACTAACGCCGGCACGGCGGGCACGGTGAAGTCGCGGCAGCCGGCGGCATGGTCGTCGCCTATGGCCGCTGCCGCGTGGTGGGCGGGTCCGGTTTGGTGTTCCTCGGCGTGGCAGTGGTCGCTGATGCAGCCGGCGGACTCCGGCCCGCCGGCAGAGCGGGCAGCCAGGGGCATCAGTTCCACGTCGAGGCAGCCGTCGGTCTACAGGCAGAGGGCCAGCCCGGTGGGCCAGGCGGACAGGAGCATCACCGCCAGGGCGGCGGCGGGGGCGAGCAGTCGGCAGCGGGTCCGGATCCGTCTCAGCATGCTCCTCACCGGTCGGGACGCGTCGAAGCGGCAGTCTAGCAGAACGTAGGCAGCCGCACAATACTGGATGCTGTGGAGACGGAAGAAGGTTCGGGTGCAGGCAGGGCGCCCGCAGACAATCGTCCGGACGATGGCGGAAGGACTTGGCGTTGGCGCCGGCAAGATCCTATAATGAGATCCAAGTGATCATTGGCACTCATTGAGACGGGGACTGCCGCCCGGCTGGTGTCGGGCCATCGGAGGCGCCGTGGGAGGAGAGGATCCCAGAATTGTCTTGCGAGAGGAGTTGCTGCGACTGGTGCCGTGGCTGGACGAGCTGGATCCGGCGCATTGGCATCTGGTGGGGTACGACACCTTTTCCGACGAGTTCTATCCGCTCTACGAATCGCACGCTATCGAGGCGATGGCGCAGGAGGCGGCGATCCGGCGGCTGATGGTCCTGGAGGTGCAGCAGCCCACGGAGTCGTCGGGAGGGCAGGCCGACGAGGGGATCCAGGACCGCGTGTTCATCCTGGGGCCGGGCGGTGTCTTTTACCGCGCCGTGCTGTAGGAGGCATGATCGGATGCGCCTCTGGATTCGCCGCCGCGAGGTTCGGGAGCTGGCGTTCGACGCCGCGGTGTCCGTCGCCACGCCGGCGGAGTGGCGCGAGGCGGTGGCCGATCCCGCGCTGGTGAGCTCGGTGCTCTGGCCGGAGACGCCGCGCTTCCGGCCCGAGGGGCCCGACTACCTGCGGAAGTCCCACCCGCACGAGCGCGGCTACCGGGACGATCCGGCGGTCAATGCCGACTACGCCGCCGCGTGCGACCGGCTGGCGGCGCGCCTGGCCCGGGAGCTGGCCGGCGCCCGGGTGCTGGCGTATGCGCCGCTGCGCGGCGCGTTCCCCATCTGGCGCGCGCTGCGGCGCCGCCTGCCCGGCCTGACGCTCACCCCCTATTTTCCGGTCACGTCCAGCTTCGTCTTCTACCCGGAGGCGTTCGGCATCCGCAACCGGCAGGGCCGGCCGGCGTCGGGGCGCCACGCCAACCGGCTGGAGCTGGCGCGCCTGCGGCCGCTGCTGGCCGGCTTCGACGCGCTCCTCTATCTCGACGAGATCGTGTCGGGCGGAATGCTCAAGGGGCACCTGCGGGACATGCTGGACCTGCGGATCGATCGGGACATCCCCATCTTCGCCGCCGGGCTGGCCGATGCCCGGGGAATGCGCTCCGCGGTCAGCCGCCGCACCGTGGACGCCATGGTGGCCGACGGCCGGGTGCGGCGCTTTCTCTGGGAGGGATGCGCCACGCTCATCACCGAGGACCAGCGGTTCCTCCTGGGCGTGCATTACACGGACTACACCCTCGGCCCCCACGCCGTCCCCATGCTCGACGAGACGCTGGCGTTCTACCCCGAGCGCGATGCGTTCGACGCAGCGGTGATGGGGGGAGAAGCTCAAGGTCACTAGGTGGACAGGTGAATGGGTGAACGGGTGCGGGGCCGCTGCGAGTGAGCATCTCCATTGATCATTTTTCATTGATCATCCGTCATCGGTCATTCGGAGTATTGGTTATCGGTGATTGCTCATATTTGATTGGCTATTTGGATACGAGTTTGATTTTGCTGTCGATGGAACCTAGGCCCCGGGAATACTGTTCCAGCACCGAGGTCCCGAGTCCGAAGCCCCGGGTCGGTTTTACCAAATCAGGAGCCCGCGTGGCGGCTTTGCGCCTTGGTGAGCGCTAACGTTCGGTGGTGGCGGCGCGGCCGGCGCCGCGATCAGCGCGCGCCGGCCGCCGGGGGCGACGAACGCGCGAGGGAAACGAGATGGCTGGCGGTGTTCACCAGCAGCACCTTCATGCCGGGTTTGAGAAACCCCTCGGCGCGCAGCCGCCGGGCGGCGGCGAGCGTCGCCGCGCCCTCGTAGCTTGCGGCCACGCCCAGGGCGCCGTAGCGACGGAACGCGGCCACGATCTCCGCTTCGGCCGCCGCCACGGCGGTCCCGCCGGACTCGCGCAGCACCCCGAGCATTCGGTGGCCCATGATGGCGCCGGGCACATCCAGGCCGTCGGCCACGGTCCCGCGCGAGACCACGGGCTCCACTGCCGCCAGGCCGCGGCGGAAGGCCTCCACCACAGGTGCGCACCCCTCGGACTGCACCGCGATCATGGCGGGCGGCCGGCCGGGCAGGCGGTCCAGTGCGTTCAGCTCCGCGAACGCCTTCCAGATTCCCACCAGCCCGGTGCCGCCGCCGGTGGGATAGATGACGGCGTCGGGCAGGGCGCGGGAGCCGAAGTGCGCGGCGATGTCCAGCCCCATGGTCTTCTTTCCCTCGAGCCGGCCCGGCTCGAAAAACGTGGAGATGTCCACCAGCGTGCCCGCCGCGAGCTCATCGCGCAGGTCCTCGCGCATCCGCCGGCCGGCGGCCGCGATGTTGGCGCCGTGGAAGCGCACCTCGCCGCCGAAGAATTCGCACTCCCGGTGGTAGATGGAGCCGCGCCACGCTTCGGGCATGTAGACGAGGCAGCCGGGCAGCGCCAGCCGGCTGGAGAACAGGCACGCGGCCACGCCGGCGTTCCCCTGGGTGGGCAGGCAGAAGCGGCGAGCGCCGCAGGCGGCGCCGAAGGCGATCCCCACCGCCAGGCCGCGGTCCTTGAAGCTGCCCGACGGATGGCCGCCTTCGTTCATGAGGTGGAGGTCGAGCTCCAGCTCGCGCGCCAGCGCCTCGTGGCGGACGAACACCGGCCGCCCCACGTCGGCGGCGTAGGCGTCATCGACGCCCCACACGGGCAGCAGCGCGGCGTGGCGCCACAGGCCGACCGCGGCCTCTGGTCCGCGCCAGTCGCCGGCCCGGTCGTCGCGGAGCGCGTCGAGCCGGTACAGTGCCTCCACCGGTTTGCCCGGCGGCGGGCAGCAGGGGCACAGGCCGGCGGGACGATGGAACTCGTGGTGGGGGACGGTCTGCCCCGTCGCGGAACAGACCAGGCGGTCCAGGTACGGATTGATGCGCAGTTCCATGGGATCCTCGACGCGTTGGAGTGCCGGAGCCGGCCCGCTCCGAACGCCACAGGATAATCCCGGCGGGACATTTTCTCCAGCCCAAAGTCGCCCCGGTGCCGATCCGCCGGCCGCTGAAAAGTCACCCCTCCGTGAACCCGTTTGCCTCCGGGCATTCGTATATAGGTATGAAGAATGCAGGACGTGCCCGGGAGAGGCAAACCGATGGAGTGGAGCCCGGCCGAATTCGAACAGGTGGTGCGGGAACACCAGGCATGGGTGTTCAGCCTGGCGCTCCGATTCCTGCGGGACCGGGAACTGGCCGAAGAGGTGGCCCAGGACGTGTTCATCCGATTGTACCAGCACGGGGAAGGCATCCAGAGCGCGGCGCACCTGCGCCACTGGCTGCGTCAGGTGACCACGCGGTGCGCGGTGGACGCGTGGCGGGTCCGCCGCCGCCAGCCGGAGCTCGTGGAGCTCGAGGCGCCGACCCTGGCCTCGGCACCCGAGCAGGGCGAGGCGCTGCTGCTGGGCCAACTCCGCGAACTGGTGGGCCGGTTGCCCGCGGCGTCGCGGCTGGTGATGGTACTCCGCTACCAGGAGGGCCTCCGGCCCCGGGAGATCGCCCGGACGCTGAGAGTGCCCGTCGATACGGTGAAGAGCCGGATCCATCGGTCCGTGCGCTGGCTCCGGGCCCGGGTGGCCGATACGCCGGAGGTGCTCTCATGACCCCGTTGGACGACGAGCTGCGCCGGGCGCTGGCGCCCGAGGATCCGGGACCCGAGTTCACCCGCCGGGTGATGGCCCGGGTGGCCCGGCTTGACGCCGACCGGCGCATGTCGCGCCGGCTGGCATCGCGAGGCCGCCTGGTCCGTGGACTGGCGGCGGCCGCCCTGCTGCTGGCCGCGGGGAGCTGGGCCCAGTGGCGGTTCGGCCTGTGGCCGAGCCAGCCGGCCGGGGAGCCGCCTGCGGCGCCTGTCGTCCCGGCGGCCGGGGTGCCGGAGCTGACCGGGTTGCCCCCGGGGATGTCACGGGAGGACGGGGCGCGACTGAAAGAGGAACTGATCCGGGCGCTGCGGTTGGCCAGCCGCAAGATGAACGCCGCCCGGGAGCGGGCCGTGGAGCGCGCCCGCACATAGCTTCGGTGATGCATCGGAGATCCGGATCTGACGGTTTGATCTGAAATGACACGGAGGAAGACCATGAAACCATACCTGTTCCGTTTGTCGGTTCTGGCATTCGCCCTGTTCCTGCTCGCGGCCCTTTCACCCGCCGCAGCCGGCCAGGGGGCCCAGATCAATTTCGACGCCCTCAGGCACCTCGAGGCCAAGGCGGACGAGGTGGTGGACGTCACCCTCGACGGCGACAGCCTGCGGTTCGCCGGCGCGTTCCTGTCCAAAAAAGATCCGGAGGAAGTCGCGGTCCGCAAGCTGGTCCATTCGCTCAAGGGGATCTACGTGAAGGCCTACACCTTCGACGCGGACGGCCAGTTCACCGACGCCGACATCGAGGCGGTCCGAAGCCAGCTCCGCGCGCCGGAATGGAGCCGGCTCGTGGGCGTGCGCAGCCGCAAAGGGAGCGAGAACGTCGACATCTTCATGTTGCTCAAAGGTGACGCCATCGAGGGGCTGGCCATCATCGCTTTCGAGGACAGGGAGCTGGCGGTGATCAACATCGTGGGTCCCATCGACATGGAGATGCTGATGGATCTCGAGGGACACATCGGCATCCCCGACCTGGAGCTGGAAAAGGACGACCACCGGTCCGGGAGCCACTGACATGCGCTCCGCGGTTGGACGTCTCCTGCCGACCTTCCTGCTGCTCGGGTTGGCGCTGTTTGCGGCGGCGCCTGTTCAGGCCGACGGCAAGGAGTTCGACCGGCTGGTCCGCCACGTGGAACAGCAGCTCGGCACCGCGAAGGCCGATATCCCCTGCGGCTGGCTGGTGGGGCTCGCCGTGCGCTTCGCCAAGCCGGAGGGAGTCAAGGGGCTTCAGTTCGCCGTCTTTGAAGATGTGCCCGGCGAAGCCGCGGCCGGGTTCGGCGAGCTGGAGGCGGGTGCCCGCGCGTGCCTCGGGCCCGGCTGGGCCCGTATGGTCTGCCAGCGCTGCCCCGCCCGCAACGAGGCCCAACTCATCTGGGTGCAGTCTGCGAAGAACGAGGTGCGGCTCATGATCGTCTCGGTGGACGAC